>VOFB01001556.1_pt1 | contig 41929 bp, 57 predicted proteins | sample 5384141 | NCBI WGS metagenome assembly VOFB01 (sample SAMN12384721, study PRJNA508395) | human gut metagenome | isolation source: healthy gut A | host: Homo sapiens
TTATGTAATGTTGATAAATATATTTTCAGATTTTTTGATTGCAGTGTCTATAATCGATTACTCCAATCGTTATTATAGGTAAACAACAAAAAGAAGATGTTTCATTAAATATGTTCGTTAGTCTTTTACGCAAAGGATTCTATCTCCTCTGCGCCCTAATGTTTTTCAGATTCAGTTCAACAACTGGAAGTTATTCATTAATTCATTTTTCAATCTCTTCAATAGTAAGCATCCCCAACTTGGGGACGATTTGTAGCCGTAATTCTTCGCATCTATTCTTGCTTTATATAATCCCTGTACTCATCTCTAATCAAAGCATAGGAAATAAGATTAACAATTACTTCAGTCACATCTGCTGATCGATATTCCATTGATGATCATTTTTTAAGCTACCCAAATTAAATCGTTTTCCATCAATAATCTTCGGATATCTTTCTGCAACAAACTGGCGCAATTCATCAATTTTTCCGCTTCCTTTATTTCCTATCAGCAATTCTGCCGCTATGATATATCGTTACCTTGTCATCAATTACCTGTATGTTATCGTCAAACGAAAGTTGTAATGCGTGATGAGTCTCTTTTCATCATCATGAGCAATATTGAGACAAGTCTTAACTATTCCAGGTTTTTCAGTCCTTGCATATGTACTGAATGCAAATGAAATAATTTCTATATTGCCTTTGTATTTAATAAGAAAAAGATCTATAGGGACCACCAAAAATACCCTCCACCCGCATTGCCATATGACAATATTCGTATTCCGTAATCCTCAATAAGCTCAAATATACAAAGTTTTTTTAGGAAGTTTATGCCTAATATCAAATAAAGTTTCTTCAAAATTGAATGCAGCCTTTGCAATATTAAAGGTGTACTTTTTACTTATAGTTTCTCCATAATAATCATCTGGATATTCGGCAAATGCTTCTTTTAGATATGATTCCATTCTTTCGTATGGCATTCGTTCAGAATACTCTTTTGTAATAACATCGTATTTTTGCCTTCCAACATTTCCGCATAATCAGGAACACTGTTCAGCTCTTCATAGCTATCAGTATCCTCTATATATTTATAACAATACAGAATGCTGCCATTACACACAATCGCATAATTCGCATTTATTAAATCACAATAATTGAATACTTGTTGATGTGCCTTTTCATCTAAAAAATACATCTGGCGCTTTGCACTCTACAATCAGTACTGGATATTGTGTTTCATCTTTCTCTTGCCATGAACAACAATATCACTCTTTTTTTGATGGAACATTATAATGCGACAAATGTTCTTCTACCAGGATTGCCTCTTTAGGCACCTTCAATTCGTTACCAAAATGATATCATCCGTTGCCGAACTGTTTCTTCTGGTGTTATATAAATTAATTTTTGTCTTATCGGATCCAGATAACAATCTTTGCCATGTCTATTGTATACTTCTGGAAGTAATTGTTCTGCAATATTTATCTTCATCTCATTAATCCTGTGTCTTACTCAGTAAAAATCTTATTTTTGCTGTTACCTCAATAATAGTTAGATTGACCATTTTCTTTATTCTATCATAGCATCCATTATTCCGCCATCAGTTTTTCGAACCAGGTATCCATAGCTAGGATGAATTGACCTGCGCCTGGCAATTCTTGCAGCATTTCCGGCATCAGTTTTGTCAGTGAGATATAACGCTGTACTTGTTTTGGGCTATCACCACAATCATCCCGCTGATGATCTCTATTGCCCGCTTTTCTTGGTGTTTTGTGGTCAACTGGCTCTTTTTCGACCACTTTTTCTTTTCCAATACGTTCATCTTCACTTAATACTCGGATGATCACCGGTACTTTCGGTATCCCAGTTTCTCCACAGCATGTTTTCTTCTGTGACCGGATATGATCTCATAGTATCCATCTGTACCGGTCTGACGATTAGCGGATTTAAATTCCATACTTCTCAATGCTTTCCTGCAGAAGAAACATTTCCTTATCGTCTTCACTTGAAACGGATGCTCTTTTGAATGGACAGCTAACAAAAATCAAAATGTTAGCTGGAAATTGATCATTTTGAATGGAATTTTGTGTCACGAACGTGATTAGAAAATAACAAAAAGCGTTCGTTGTCAGCTAATCCAGCTAACATTTTCGAACGCTTTGAAGCCCGTCGCCAAGAGGATTTGAACCTCCGACCCCTCGCTTAGGAGAGCTCTATCCAACCTATTGTCACTGCCTCTGTCAATCTGAGGTAAGGTAAACCCATATGGGACACTATTAAAAACTGTTTCCGATTCAATTCGAGTTATTCTGAATACCCCCTCTGTCAAGCTCTGTAAAGCTCTGAAAGTTAGCTGATTGTTTGCTCCAGCTAATAATTGGGGAATGCCTTGATATTACCATCGACATCTGTTATATGACCACCATGCTTCGTACGTTCGATCATGGTAAACAGTATTCAATTAAACTTCCTATCGAAAGCACAAGATATTTTCTTGTCTATAAATAATATAACGCATACGAGACGGTTTGTCCATGCGTTTTTGACTGGCAAATTTTATTCAGTAAAAATATCTGTAACCTTTTTTGTAACTGAATCTCCCTTATCATGAATTCCAATCATCAAATGATGGAGATAGAATTCCAATAGATTTATTATGGAATCCCTTTTTCAATAGATTACACTAGAATTAATTACTTCATCGTCTTCGCCAGTGAATTGAGCAACGCCCGCATCTCTGGATTTGCCAATACTTTTGCCAGAAGTTCCGGATTGACTTCATCAGCAACAGTTGCATTATTATTTTCCTGCTGTACATGCATCTGTGGATCCAGATTCTTTTTCTCATAAAATGCTTCTTCAAAAAGCTCTGCATTTTTCCTTCGGTCATCATCCAGAATATGAGAGTACACATCCGTAACCATATTGACCTGAGCATGACCGGAATCACCCTGTACCGCCTTGATATCTCCACCATTCAGTTTCAGCTTATAAGTAACGCTGCTATGACGAAAACTGTGAAATACAACCGGTGGGAGATTATAGTCCTCGATCAGTTTTCTTTAAAGGACCACGGATTGCTCCATCTCCGAGAGGAAGACCAAAGGTACTTGCCATAACCAGGTTATAATCCATATATTCATCACCAAGGATTTCTTTCATTTCATCCTGCTCAGCTTTCCATTCTACAAGCATATTAGCGACACTCTTTGGTAAGAATATCTTACGCACACTGCTTTCTGTCTTTGGTGTTTTCAGAATACGGACCGTAGAATTCTTCTTATGATTTGTCGGGAATACCAACAACACATCTTTTCCATCCAGTGCATTCAACGATTCTTTTCTTATACGCTGTGATTCTTTGTTGATGAAGACATATGCACGGTTTTCTTCAATTGCCTCAGGAGAAATATCTACACAATCCCAGGTAAGACCAAGCAACTCACCAAGTCGCAAGGAACATGAAAAGGATAGATTATTGCGAGCTTTAATCGTTCATCTTCACAGACACTGAGCGCATACATCAATGTATCCGCTGTCCAGATGTCTCTTTTTTGGGATTTATGTTTTGGTACAGTCGCATGAGTACAGGGATTCTTCTCCATCAACTCCCATTTCACTGCCTGCTCAAAACAGTTCCTAAGCAGCTTATTAACATCCCTGACCGTACTGGACGATACAAATTCATTTCGACTGGTTTTATTCAATGGATTGATAACAGCACGCCTCTTCAAAAGACTCTGATAATATCTTTCGATGAATCGGGTATTGATCTCTGACAGCTTTGCGTATCACCAATGATCGGAAGAATATAGTTATTGATAAGAGAGACATTTCCTTCATACGTAGAAAGCGCCCAGTTTTCTTTTCCATACAATGCAACATATTCTGTAATAAGCTCATCCAGTGTTTTGCATTTACGGACGACAAATGATCCCATCTCTTTTTTATATTCAATTTCTTTTTTTCTTCTCTTTGCTTCGGCTTTGTTTCATAGGTTTCCCATTTCTGTTTTCTTTCACCTTTTTCATTTGTATAGGAATAGATTACATTGAATTTTCCGTTTCGTTCTCTTATTGATGCCATTTTATTGCATGCTCCTTTCCAAATCTCTTTGTTCCATCCAGTCCTCAAATTCGTCTCGACGGATCCTAACTCGACTGCCAACTTTTATTACTGTGAACTTTCCTTTATCCACCCACTTGTTGATCATGCTTCTGCTGACCTTTGCCAAATAGGAAGCTTCATCAAAAGTAAGATACTTTATATTTCCATTGCTTCCTCGTATTCCGGTTTGTGATAATTTCTTCCGCCGGAAATTAGCCAGAGCAATATTCTGTTCCTGTGCAAGTTCTTCATAATCATTCGATGGATCCAGCATATACCGATCCTGACCTTCCAGGAATTTTTGAAAACTCTCTTTTGTGATTCTTTTCTTTTCTGCAATCACAATGAATTCAAAAAAATGACTATACTTCGGATTATCAAGAATTGTATATACTGCGCATCTGGTTGTTCCAAGCAGCTGTGCCATCTCAGGCATCGTAATTGTTGCATCTTCCAGAAGAGCGTCTTTTTCTCTGTCTTCCTTTGTTCGATACTGGGACTGGCTTTTATACCAATTCTGAAAAGATTCTTTTGGTATTCGTTTCCAGTAATCGACAATAACAGCTTCCATTTGATTTTTCTTGAGTAAATCATAAACAAGATATTCATCAACACCCAACAGATCCGCAACTTCCTTAACAGAATAGGACCAGGATTTCAATTCTTTCCCTGGTTTCTTCTCCGGTAACTTTATGATATTTAATCTGATTGGCGTACCATTTTTCAAAGCTGGCAATATTGATTCGTATCTTTCCGGCAATCTCTTTTGATTCAAAAACATTTTTATGCACCAGCCAGTATCGATCTGTCTTTTTTAATCCCAGCAGCTTTCCCATTTCCGGCACTGTCATCCAGGTCCTCTTTTGTGTTGGACGCCGTTTGTAAGGACTTTCCTCTGAAATCTTCGAAATGATTTCTGCAACATCGTCCATTTCCGGAACTTCTTTTTGTTTCATAATTGCTGTTGCCATTTATTCTTCACTTCCTGTCTTTTTTAGTGTTAGTGTTTTTTCTTATATCATATCTCAAATCCAGATAAAAATTTAGGATGTCGATTGCAGACAAAATCTGCCTGATCAACACCCTGTTTTTTACTGTTCCAAGTTATCGAGCCAGTCATCGAAACTCTTCTTAGAGATGCGATACTTTCCGCCATCCAACTGGATCCACCGGAATTCCTTTTTTTCTTTAAAAGGTTATAAATAGTAGGTCTGCTGACTCCTAAGATTTCCTGTAACTCTTGAACTGTATAACATCTTTTCTCTGACATTTCTTTATCCTCTTTTCCTTGAAATATGAAAGAAAAATTATCCCTTCATATAACGAAACGCTCAGAGCATGTTTTACAGTGGTCAAAAGCAAATTTTTTTACTTTTTTTCTTGCGAGTTTTTTTAATGCAACTCGTAAGAAACTCGTAACATTAGATTTTTACATTTTTCATGAAATTAAGTAAAGAAAAAGAGCATATGGAATTGAATCCATACACTCTATGATTACTGGAACTTTATTTCATTTTTAATTCAACAAACTTGAATTTATATATGTCTTTGCAAATATACCATATCTATTAGCTGTACACCGCCCTCATAAATTGTGTGGTCATAATTGTCAGTAAAAGAAATTGGGAATCTTGTGAGAACGAACAAATCCACATTTTTCATAAAATGGTATCGTCAATGGACTGTCACCTGTTCCAACTTGCAAAACAGAATATTCATCTGCATATTTACTGGCAAGAAAATCAATTAGTGCTTTGCCATAGCCCTTTCCCTGGTTTTCCGGATCGACTGCGATATTCTTGATTTCAAGTATTCCGTTACCTTCATCGGTGACAACACATTCAGCTTTTACATCATTATCTTCAAGCACATACATAGTTCCTTTTTCAAGATAACGATCAACCATGCTCTCCTGTTCATCAGCTAATAACAATAATGATATAAACTGCTTTTATTTTTGTTAACTTCTCGAATTTTCATACAACTTGTTACTCCATCAATTGCCATCTAATTTAATTCATCAAACTTGAAGTTGTAGGTTTCTTTGCTATTATATCTTTAAAATTCGTTTTGCTTTCGCATTAACAAATTGGATAATCGGGCCTGAAATGATAACTGTAATGATTGTGCATATGCCAAACTTCCCGCCAAGCAAAACACCTATTATCACAACCAGAATATCTAATGCTATTCGAACAATTTTAACTTGCCAGTTGTTCTTTTCTGCCAAGGCAAAAGTAACTGCTTCATAAGAGCCACGACCAAGTGAGGCAGACGCATATAGTCCGGTCCCGACAGCAAACAAAATAACACCCAGCAACATGATAAAGAAGTTGAACCATCGATATGTACTGTAGACATGGCAGGTGGCAAATACATCCACACAGGTGCTGTATACAATTTGATATAGCACCGTCCCAATATGGATTTGACTTTTATCGTAAATTAATGCAAACAAAATCATCCCCACTGCTACAACAAAAGATGCCATACCGATGCTCAAGTGAAACGTTTCAGCGATACCCTGCCATAGCACTGCGAGCGTGGCGCCACCAAATCCTGCATACAGTGCAAGTGTAATGCCATAGGCTGCAACAATGGAACCTATCACAATAATTATCAATTTCTTTAATAAGTCCCGCAATAGCAAGGATTCCCTTTTGTGCTTATCAAACATCATAATTCCTCTATTCTACAAATTCCGATTTTAATGTCTCTATAATGATACTATTATAAAAAAAGGAAAAAGAGCTCCTTCGAGCTCTTTTGATTCAGTTCTGTAAACTTGAATTTGACTTGTCTATTTTCTTAAAATCTCATGTGGAGCTTCTATTTCATTTGCCAAGGTATGCTCTGTTAATTCTGACATCAATTTCAATTTTTTATTAATCAATGGTCGCATACAATTAGGAACATGTTCCTGATGCGCTCTGTGGATTGCTACACATTCCTTACAGTTTCCGTGATAACGACAGGCTTTCAGGCAAGGACAGTGATCTTTGTCTTTATACTCCTTACGAAATTCCGCTGCAAATTCTTCTTGCAGTCTCAGCCCCTCGACACGGTTTCCCTTATGAAATTCTACCATTGCATCCAGTTCTTTCTGGTTCCCTTCAATCTTCATGTTATTATAGCGCCTCCATTTCAACTATTCCTCATTTTCTGATAAATTCCGATTTCTATTTTCGTTTCCATAGCATAGTGTACTCTTTTTCACCAGTATCTTCATCCAAGCCTTCACATTGAATAATGAACCCTTCTCTTTGGTAAAAAGAAATTGCTCTGGCATTCTTCTGGTATACATTTAATCGTAAGCTAACTTTTTTATCCTTAACATAATCTAATAAAAGCTTACCTATGCCACATGACTGCATTTCATCGGAGACAAAAATACCTTCTATATATTTATCATTTAGTCCTACAAATCCTTGTATCATTTTATCTGCTTCAAACACATAAACTTCGTATTGTGACATCATTTCTTTTACTAATTCATAATTACTTTTCCAGTATTGATTGGAAATAAAATAATGTGCTTTCAGATTTGTCTTTAACCATATGTCAGCAACTCTATCGATATCTCCGTTCAGCAACTTTCTAATCATAACAAATATTCTCCACAACTACATCCTTTATGCTTTTCTCTTTTTTCCATTCTATCACAAGCTCACCATTAATCATCAATTTTTTGATATTTTTTCTTTTTCCCCACTGTAAAACAGCCTCTGAGCGTTTCGTTATATAGAGGGATACAAATAAGAGCAAAGATCCACCCAGGTATTACCGTATCGCCATTTTATGGCTACGGCATACCTCCATGGGTAAGTCTCTTGATGGGGATTCCGATTCCCCATACCCTCGTACAGACATCAAAGATATCTGTTGGCTCTCTATCAAAGATAGTCGCAGCACTTTATATAACCGGAAGGGACAGCCGGTTAAAAAGTGTAATCGCACATCCAAGATGTCTTATCAAAAAAGAAGGAGGACTATGGCACCAAAGAAGAAAGAAAAGAATCTCAAGAGGAGTAACATCATCACATTAAAATTAACGGATATTGAATTGGCAGTATTAAATGAAGCCGCTGACGTTACAGGACTTTCTCGTTCTGAATATATGAGAAAACTACTACTTGAAAAGCAAATCAATCACCAAATTGAAGTTGTTGCAGACATGAACGATCTCAGAAAACTGGTCAGTGAATATGGAAAGATCGGATCGAATCTCAATCAGATCGCCAAGCATTTTAATAGCGGTGGCAGTCAGTCACGTGCTATAGAAAATGAAATCCATCAGTGCATCACGGACTTATTCCTACTGAGAAAAGAGGTACTAAAACTGGCAGGTGGTATGAATGGCAATCGTAAAAGCACATTAAAAGCAGAAATACAAATTACTCAGCTGCTATCAATTACCTTCTGTTTGAACATGATGAAAAAAAACCGGGAAAAAGATTGTAGACGAATCCGGACGAAGCATCATGCGAAAAGAGTTTTATATGGATAGCTGCCGGTTACAAGCATCGTTCCACCGATAAATTCATGAACGCATTCAAGAAAACAGTCATGGAACGGTGCCAACAAGAAGGATTTCACCAGATAGATCTTCTTGTTCCGGCTGAAAGAAAAATCACTCAGAAAGAGTATATGGCACAGAAACATGGTCAGCAAAAATTAGATGAGATCAATCAGAAAATCATCGAAGATGATCTCAAACCAACATCCACCGTGTTCCTTACACAGAAAGAATATTTGCGAAATGCGATTGATGAATGTGCTGCCACATCCAATAGTTTTGATGAATTCCAATCCAAACTTCTGGAACAATTTCAAATCTCTGTAATTGAGCATCGTGGCAGATACAGCTATCTTCATCCTGATCGACAGAAGCGGATTACTGAACGTGCACTTGGAACACGATATGGAAAAGAACACCTGGAACAGACCTTCTTACGCAAGGATCCATTGGCCATTCTCTACGTCAGATCTCACCTGCGCCTGGTTGTAAATCTCCAGACAAATGTGAAAGCAATGCAGAGCCCGGCTTATGCTCATCGGGTAAAACTTTCTAATCTGCAGCAAATGGCAAATACCATTATCTACGTGCAGGAACATGGATTTGATACGCAGTCAGATTTGAAAAATACACTGGTTGCATCAAAGCAGGAATTGAAAGAAATGCAGACACAGTTTGCTCAGCATCGTTCCGATCTAAGGATCCTCAACGATCAGATTCGTTATACCGGTCAGTACTATGCAAACAAGGAAGTTTATTCCCAGTTTTCAAAAGCAAAGTACAAAGGAAAGTACCGAAAAGAACATGCGAAGGAAATTCAGAAATATGAAGAAGCCAGAGATTGGCTGAGATCCTTTTATCAGGATGGAAATATGACAAGCCTAAAAACCTTGACTTTGCAAAAAGAAAAACTGCAACAGCAGATAGCTTCCGAAGAAGAAGCAATAAGCAGCTTGAAAGAAAAATTAAAAGATCTGGACACTGCCGATCAGAATGTTGATGCCATTCTTCAGATGCAGATTCCAGAACCAGTGAAATCAAAAACCAAAGATCTCGAACGATAACTATCACAAAACAAAGGAGGAACTATCACATGACACAAGAAGAATTTAATATTGTATTTGAACTTCAGATGAGAAAGTGTGCCGATATTCTGGCACATAAAAAGAAAGAATATACCGGTGACAATATTGACCGCCTCAGTGCATTCAAGATTGCTGCCGCCTTACAAAACTGTGATCCAAAAGCAGCACTGGCAGGTATGATGTCGAAACATGTCGTATCCCTTTACGATATGTGTTATTCCACTCTGTTACATTTTGACATGGAACAGTGGGATGAAAAGATTACAGACTGCATCAACTATCTGATTCTTTTAAAAGCTCTGGTAAAGGAGGAACAGGCCTATGGATCACATTGAAACAGCTATCTTAAACTGCTATGGGATCCGGGAAGCAGAACAAAATATGGTCTTTGCTGCCAGGCTCACACAACACGGTCATACGATCCAGAACATGGCAGATCTGATGGACCTTTACCATCAATCCTACAGTCAGAAGACCGTAGAAAACATTGCGGGGCTTCCACATCCAACCGTACAGAAATTCATGGTCATTACCGTGGCTGTTGTTGGTGCAAGCAGACGCTTCCTGGCACAGATCACAAGGCATCAGAACGAAGTAAAGTACATGAGTGCATCTCTGCAGTACAGCAATTATTCCGGTCACGCTGCATTTGCTATTCCATATGGGATCATGAAAGCAGATAAAGAAATCCAGGATATTTACAAGAAAAGCTGTCAGTCAGATCTGGATCATTATGCAGAGCTTTGTGCCTTAGGCATTGATCATGATTCAGCCGGATATGCCACACCTCAGGGCCTTCGAAACGTACTGATCATCAGCGCAACACCTTACCAGTGGAAGCATATGATCGGCCAGAGAACCTGCAGAAGGAATACGGATGAAACCAGGATTGTGATGCTCTATATCTGGCAAAGATTGTACAAATTAAGCCCGATTCTTTTTGCACCGGATCTGACCGGTCCATTCTGTCAGAGAGGAAGCTGCATGGAAAAACAGATGTCCTGCCAGAATCCCATTTCAAAGCTTTGGATGCCGTCAGATATCTTAAAAGCAGATTATCCATTGCTCATCAGGAAGGAGGTGAGCAGCCATAAAGATTAAACTGATTGACTTTGGTCTGAAAGCAGATCATCATCCCTTCCGGCCACATGAAAATGATGCCGGTGCGGATGTATTCATGCCTTATGATTGCGTATTAAAGCCAGGCGAAGTTGCGAGAATTCCGCTTGGATTTGGTCTCATCATCCCCGATGGATTTGCCGGATATGTCTTTCCACGAAGCAGCATGGCAGCAAAAGGACTGGTATGCGAACTTCCACCGATTGACTCCGGTTACCGTGGTGAGATCCATGCCATTATCAGCAACGTGAGCACATCTTCTCAGACCATTCATAAAGACACACGCGTCGGTCAGCTGGTGATTACACCGGTCGTGATCGCAGACTTTGTCCTGGACCTCGGTGAAGAACGAGGAACTGGGGCTTTCGGAAGCACAGGAAAATAATACTATGATTACATTTGGAAGAAAATTAAAACACTTAAGACAAAAAAATCATCTCACCCAGAAAGAACTTGGCATGGCTGTTGGATTTCCCGACAGCTGTGCTGATGTCCGGATTGCTCAGTATGAGAGTGATGTCCGAACACCGAAAGAGGATCTTATGAAGCTCTTCGCATCAACACTCGGTGTTCCGGTTGAACTCTTTACCGTACCGGTACTCTCAGAACCTAGAGAGTATGAAGCGGCAGAATATTGGAGGTATGAGTTAGGGGCGGAACTAGATTAATTGTCATATACTGAAATGAGGCAACGGATTATCCGCTGCCTCTCTTTTATCATTTTAGGGGTAATAATTGAAAATAACCTGTATTGAGCAATCCTCTTTTTCTGCGCTTTATCTACATATCTATATATTTCATTTTATTTCTGTTCCATCGATAAAAAGCACATATTTATCCGGATTATGAACAAGATCATAATCTTTTCCATATTCAATTGGTCTAAATTCTATCTGCATAATGGATTCGCCATTTTCGATATCTTCTTTCCAAGAATATACGGTCATATCAAGGCTGGTTGCATATCCATGATCTGTAGAAAATTTTATTGAATGAAATGAATTCTCTTTATACATTTTTAAAAGCAGTCTTGCAAATGCTTCTTTATCAGAAATATTTTTTCTGTTAGCAACTACTGTAAGATTTTCATCTCTATTCATAGAAAAACTGCCAACTACATCTGGCTCACCTTCTTTATACTTTAATAAGCTTTTTTCCAATTATCATTCCAACAATAATCGAAAAACGATAGCAACAAATACAAGTGTTATATTATTTTTCTTCATTTTATTAAGTTCCTTAGAATTATATAGTTGAATTAAATCTGTATTTCAAATAAAACGCCTACAAAGTGGGGAAACCAGATAAGGAGAAAACGTAAATTGTGTTAATGATAGCAGACATGAGTATGGAGTGAATATCTTATTTGGAGGAAAAACAAATGGTACAATCAATCTTTGAGGAAATGGGCGGCAGATACGAACGGCAAGGCGAATACATTTTACCCTGCCTTACCATACCACCCGAAAAGGAACAGTCGATAGACTTATTCGGACGGCGGCACTTGGACTATCTGCGGGAGTACCGCAAAATTACATACACCAATCTTCTCACAAGCGGCAGGCTCAATGCTTACCTTGCCGACATTGACAGACAGGCACAGGAACACTTTGAACGGCTCATAGAGGGCATGAAGCAAGCACAGGGCATAACGGAATGCCTAAAGGAAGAAAACGCCTTAGAATGGACTGGAAGAACGAATAACATAAGGGCTTGTGCGAGGGAGATTGTGGAAAAGGAAATTATTTTTGCATAAACAGATGATTAGTGGCAGGGGGAAATCCTGCCGCTTTTTTCTGCTTTAGTTTGTCAGCTTGACAAATAAAGGGTTAAGGAATATAATTAGATTCAGTATTATACAAGGAGTTAATAAATATGCGGCAAGGTATTCTTAAATAAACTGTCAATTTGATAGTGGGAACAAAAAGTAGCAGTCCCGTTTCACTTTTAATATGGGGCTTAGTTTTTATACCCAGTTTAAGAATACTTTTATCATGTATTTTATATGCCCGAAAACATATAAGTGTTTTGGGGCTATTGGAGTTATTTACCCAGTGATAGGAGTATTTATCACTGGGTATTTTTATGCCCTTTTTTGGGTGTTGATAGGAGGAAAATCACATGAAAATATTAACTTAGGCATTCTGGCTCACGTTGACGCAGGAAAGACAACATTAACGGAGAGTTTATTGTATACCAGTGGTGCAATTGCAGAACCAGGGAGCGTAGATAAAGGCACAACAAGGACAGATACAATGAATTTGGAGCGTCAAAGGGGAATCACTATCCAGACAGCAGTGACATCTTTTCAGTGGGAGGATGTAAAAGTCAACATTATAGATACGCCAGGCCATATGGATTTTTTGGCGGAAGTATACCGTTCTTTATCCGTATTAGACGGAGCAGTATTATTAGTTTCTGCAAAGGATGGCATACAGGCACAGACCCGTATACTGTTTCATGCACTACAGACAATGAAGATTCCGACAATTTTTTTCATCAATAAAATTGACCAAGAGGGGATTGATTTGCCAATGGTATATCAAGAAATGAAAGCAAAGCTTTCTTCGGAAATTATAGTGAAGCAAAAGGTTGGGCAGCATCCTCATATAAATGTAACGGACAATGACGATATGGAACAGTGGGATGCGGTAATTATGGGAAACGATGAACTATTAGAGAAATATATGTCAGGGAAACCGTTTAAAATGTCAGAACTGGAACAGGAAGAAAACAGGAGATTCCAAAACGGAACGTTATTTCCCGTTTATCACGGAAGCGCTAAAAACAATCTGGGGATTCGGCAGCTTATAGAAGTGATTGCCAGTAAGTTTTATTCATCAACGCCTGAAGGTCAATCTGAACTATGCGGGCAGGTTTTAAGATTGAATATTCACAGAAAAGGCGGCGTTTTGTTTATGTGCGTATATATAGCGGAACATTGCATTTGAGGGATGTTATTAAAATATCTGAAAAAGAGAAAATAAAAATCACAGAGATGTGTGTTCCGACAAACGGTGAATTATGTTCATCCGATACAGCCTGCTCTGGTGATATTGTAATTTTACCAAATGATGTTTTGCAGCTAAACAGTATTTTGGGGAACGAAATGCTGTTGCCGCAGAGAACATTTATTGAAAATCCTCTCCCTATGCTCCAAACAACGATTGCAGCAAAGAAATCTGAACAGCGGGAAATATTGCTTGGGGCACTTACAGAAATTTCAGATGGCGACCCTCTTTTAAAATATTATGTGGATACTACAACGCATGAGATTATACTTTCTTTTTTGGGGAAAGTGCAGATGGAAGTCATTTGTGCCATCCTTGAGGAAAAATATCATGTGGAGGCAGAAATAAAAGAGCCTACTGTTATATATATGGAAAGACCGCTTAGAAAAGCAGAATATACCATCCACATAGAAGTCCCGCCAAATCCTTTCTGGGCTTCTGTCGGGTTGTCCATAGAGCCGCTCCCTATTGGAAGTGGAGTGCAGTATGAAAGCAGAGTTTCACTTGGATATTTAAACCAATCGTTCCAAAATGCGGTTATGGAGGGGGTTCTTTATGGCTGCGAGCAGGGGCTGTATGGATGGAAAGTGACAGACTGTAAAATCTGTTTTGAATATGGATTGTATTATAGTCCTGTAAGTACCCCCGCAGACTTTCGGCTGCTTTCCCCTATCGTATTGGAGCAGGCTTTAAAAAAAGCAGGGACAGAACTATTAGAGCCATATCTCCACTTTGAAATTTATGCACCGCAGGAATATCTCTCACGGGCGTATCATGATGCCCCAAGGTATTGTGCAGATATTGTAAGTACTCAGATAAAGAATGACGAGGTCATTCTGAAAGGAGAAATCCCTGCTAGATGTATTCAAGAATACAGGAACGATTTAACTTATTTCACAAATGGGCAGGGAGTCTGCTTGACAGAGTTAAAAGGATACCAGCCAGCTACTGGTAAAATTATCCCCTTTATTGTCCAAAATGCAGACAAGAAAGATTGATTAAAGTTGACAACTTGAAGATAACTGTCATCAAAGAGCCAGACGCTTAAGACGCAGAGCCGATGAAATTGTGGAACAATTCACGAATCATCGGCTCTTTTTGTTTCGTATTTGAAAGAACAAACTCACCAAATAAAAAAAACGATATTCGGGTGGGTTATTTTGTTATACCCTAAATTACCCTCTGAATTTGTTTTTAAATTTGGAGGGATTTTTTTATGTTCCTTTTTTCGGGCGGTTGCCCATCTGCTTATATAAAGCAAAGTTTATTTATACATAGCACATCAGGGAATGGCGGGAAGCCAGTTAAAAAAATCCCTGCCAGTGCAACGGTACTTCCCACCATGAAGGTAGAAGTACAATCTCCATACAACAGAATTAGTATTTCCCATAACCGTAAAGGTCACAAAGCCTTTGCGGTTTTTCTTTTGTCGTTTTTGGTTGGAAAGTGCCGCAGGACTATTATTGGTGTTAAGTGTCGTTCGCCGCCTTTCAATCTGGATTTTTATGTTTTCAAAGATTCAGATTGATTGGAGGAAAAAAGAATGGCATATAACAACGGACGTGAGGACAGGAAGTGGCGTATCTGGAAAGAAGCCGAGGAAAAAGTGTTGCGGGAACATGGAGTTGATGAAGCTACCATCGAACAAATCCGTATTGACGACAGGGCAGACTTTAATTCCAACAGGCGGTTTTACCATTGGACAAGCGATTTCGGGGAATACCTTGAGGGAATGGCAGACAGGGAACAGTCAGCCGAAGTAAAGACCGTTGAAGATTTACTGGATGAAATCGAAGATGAAAATCTGTATCAGGCATTACTTACGGTGGACAGGCGTACACTGCAAGCTTTATTCTCTTTAATATATCACATTCTTTTAAATACTCGATACACTCTTGCGAACGAAAATCACCATTTCCAGATAGTTTTCTTACAACATTCTTTTTCTGTAATACATTTTTAATAACATTATCCGGTACTTCTTCTTCATGCTCTCCTGGTATTTGTGTAATAGTTAATACATATCCATGTTTGTTGTTAATAACTGGATTGCCATCCGCATCCAAAAGATCTAATGTTAATTGACCATTGACTAACTGATCTATTTTGGATCCAGAATAAGATGTACATATCAGTTTTTTTGAGTTTTAATTGATTAAAATGTCGCAAAAAATAATAGCAAAAATTTGATTCAAACGGATCATCACAATTACAAAGTACCACCTTGTCTATAAACTGATTTTTATAATGAGATAATTCTTCAGCTATCGTTTCATATGTAGTATACCATTCATCCGTGTTATCTGCAGAATATTTTGCGTTATTTAATATTGAATTTCCTGTTTTATTTATAGTTATAATTTCTTGATCTTTGCCGTTGATCATTTGCTTGATTCTCCCCTGCATGAATTTCTCATTTGTCTTGATTAGATTCTAATTCTTTTAATTTCTTTTCATTTCTTCATATTCATCGAAATAAGAAATTAATGCTCTTTCAACAGCAACCGTTTTTGTATGTCCTGCATCTTTACAAAAATTTTCTAATCGCTCATAAATAGGAGTTTCAATACATACATTAAGGTATGTTCCATTCTTTTTGGTCTTGCCATTTTTTCTCCCTGCATTTAATACTATTACATGAATTTTCCTCAAATAATTGTACCACTGAAAACTACTTAAATCAACTATTCACTACTTGTTATCAAATATATAAAAAGATAAAATCAGGTTTTGTACTACTAAATGATTTTTAAACAAAATAAGGCCCAAAAGGGCACTTTCCCTTTTGAGCCTATACACTTTATCAGCTAACGTATTTTGCTTTCATTTTTTCTCATGGTCATGAGGCTTTTTTCTCTTAAATCGCATTCTATGAATCCTTCGATTGCTCTTTCTGTTCTTCAATAATTCGTTCGGTTGCTTTATGAATCCTATCCTTGGAATAGGGTGGTCTTAAATTCAATGATAACCGGCCCTTTTTGATCATATACGTTTCACTGCCATCCTCCGAAGATCCTTTCAACCAGCAATCATCCGGATACTTCTCCGCAAAAGACCTCAACCGTTTCTGCAAGCTCTGATTGAAGGTATACACATCATAGAATCCATCATCTTCATTGGTCAGAATAATCGTTTCTTTTTCACACTTTAACCTTCGCATATTCTATCCCCGCTTTCTTTCCATTTCCTGATCCAGGTATTTGGGTATCGGTTTTCCGGACCGGCGAGCAATGGCAATCTGTTTCTGATGCAGTCGTTTGATTACAGATCTTCGTTTCTTAGGTTTATTATCCTGTTCATTTCTGGGAGTCTGTTTGTTGCTGCGGGCATTAGAGATCTTTTCTGGATTCTTCTTCTGATTATTCACCAGACCGTCCACCATATCATAATTGGCTTCGGTACCGGATTCTCTGCTTCGTTCATAAGTGCCGTTCTGGTAGAATTTCTGGTAATGTTCCAGACGCATTTTGCCATTGTGTTTTAGCTGTTCGACTGGATTTAGCGGTACCTGCTGTTGGATGTAATCATGGATCTTTTGTTTTGTCTTTTCGTCAAATTTCTCGCATTCTTCGACAACCATTTTTCCATAGGCATCCAGGATAACCCCCTGCGCTTGATCCCGGTATACCTGATGCTCCATCAGATAAAACTGCTTTCCATTGATGATGATGGTGTCTGTCGCAATCCAGTTTCCTTTTTTCCCATCAATCTGATAATTCTCAGTTTCCATAGTGATCAGTGCACCGGATGTGTTGATACGAATGAATCCGGCCAGATACTGTGGATAGTTTTCATCTACATAGTAGCAGCTGATTTCTCCATTCTTGTTCAATACGAGCACGTCACTGACTTCGCATTGCTTTTTCATCCGTTTCCAGATGTCAGCGACTTTTTCTTCTTCCTGCATTTCATGAATCGAGACTAATCGGTAATTTTCGACAGTAATCAACACATTCTGCTGTCTTGCCTCTTGATATGGCAGATGCCACAGTGCTTTTCCTGCTGTCTGCTGATCTACTCGGTAGACCGCAAATTGATTAAGCTTCATAGGCATCGTCCTCCAGGTTATTCAGATAATAATTCAGATCCAGAGAATAGTAGTATTTGTCTTCGATCTGCTGTAATTTTCCAACTGTAGAATTGATGATCTCAATCATTTCATCATTCTCAGAATCACTTTCTTCCTGTTCCAGAACTTCCAAAGCTTCTTTCAGTGTTTGGATTGTTTCTTCCTTTGTGTGCTGCTGGAAGATAGCAGTAATAGTCAATTCATTTTCTTCCAGGTTTACATTTCTCATAGGCTCATTTCCCCCTTTTCTTTTTCGGTATTGGTTTCATCTGTATATTCAGCTCCTTCTCGTTTTTTTCTTCGCTTATATTTTTTTCGTTATCCACTTTCTTATTGGATTTCAGAGGATTTTCCACATTTGGATGTCTTTCTTCCAAGTATTTTTCCACACGACTGATTGCATTTTGCACATAAGAATTTTCTCTAAATCCAGGAATCGAATTCAAAAATTCTTTCTGTATTTTTTCCTTCAATCATCAGACTCTGCATTCCTTCATAATCACTTCCGTCTTTCAGATCAAAGCCAACACATTTCAGTCCATGCATACGTTCTGATGGGATTTTCTCATAAGCTTCCAAGGCTTCCGGTAATGTCAGGTCATAATGTACTTCACCCATTACAGGAAATTCAGCACATTCAGCCGCATAAAAGCTGATACATGTAAGATCATTTTCATAATCCACATTTTCTATTTCCGGGACAATATCGAGTATTTTTTCTCTTTGTACTGCAAAGTCTGGAAGTTCTGCAAATCCAAATCGATCCACGTAATATGCCTGCATATCCCCACCACGGTTTGTAATGATAACATCACTGACCGACATAGAATGTGCTTTATAATCTGCCGGTGGATTATCGTTGAATACGGCATACAAATCATCCAGCTTTTCATTTTCATGTAATCTGCCAGAATAGACACATTTATAATTTGCTGCATCGATTGTAATGCCATCTTCTTTGACCATTGCCATATTCATAAATAAATGTTGTTTTCCAGGTGTGTCTTCATCCACGTGGTAAATCGCATAGCGGTCACCATTACCTCTGAACATTTCTTCCTCTAAGGTATAATCAAACTTAAATGGATACAAAGCCCGATCAACTCTTTCCGAAATATCCGTTCCTTCTGCAATCGTATCTTCCAGCCAGTCTTTGATATCTCCCCATGATTCAAACTGCAAGTATCCGGCAATTTCATGTGTCCCATCCGGCGCCAGTACAATATGTCCCGGTTCGCTTTCCCGATAATCATAGCGGTATCCGGCTGCTTCCAGTGCATCTACCAGAATGCCGTATTATCATGTAATTCTGTTTTCTGTTTTTCTTCAAGAATGATTTCCAGCTCTTCTGTAAGCTGATCGATCATTTCACCGGCTGTCTTGCGGATCACATCCATAGATGCTTTCATTTCTTTCATTTCCCGGCTGCTGCTCCAACCTGCAATGTAAGGGAAACTATAATCCGATGTATCCAAACCAAAGGAAGAACACACACAGTAAGCAACGGATTCTGCTTCAACCTCTTTTGTCAGACGGTCTTTTTCTACACCCAGGCTTTCCATGATTTCCTTGTCATGCAGTTTAGCATGGGCTGTTTCATGAATAGCAGTCTTTAAGGTCTGACTTTCACTGAGCCCTTTTTTGATCACGATTTCCTTGTCTGCATTGTGATAATATCCATTGGCATTGTCATCGATCTCATCGAATCGTATCGGTACTGGGGATATTTTCTGAATAGCCTGCATGAAAGAATCAAAATCCTGTACAGCTGCAGTCAGTAATTCCGGTGCTAGTGTCTGGATCGGTTCCCCGGATGTCTGAGCAATATCAAAGACGGTAACTGCTTTAAAATGCGGAACTGTAACTTCCACCTGTTCAGTCTTAGGTTTTCCATCGGTTCCCATGATCGGTCGCTGATTTTCATCCAGAACCTCTTTTTCCTTCATTTTCTTATATGGTGCCGGGGCAATGATTGTAATTCCTTTTTCCCCTTTCATGACCTGTCTACCCATGGACTGCCAGTTTTTGTAGCTGGTAACAAGTGTGGCATCCGGTCGCTGCATAGCGATCAGCATTGTATTATTAAAAGAATAATTGTGAAACTTTGCCATGGTTTTAAGAAATTCCTGATAGCGGTTACTTGTAAATAGTTCTTCCACACCGGATTCCAGTGACTGCATAATGCTGTCCATATCTTTTCCTTGAACCGGCAGTGGAATAGTAGTAGTTTTATTTTGTTCTGTCATAATACTCCTTTCCAAAAACGCCCCACGACATTGTGTTTATGCCGCAGGGCTTTTTATTAGTTGACGAGATGATTATTTTTTATTAAAGTTCCATATCGTGCTTCTTTGTTTTCGGTTTCTGATCCGGCTGTTCTTTTCCGGCTTTCTCTGTTTTTGCAGCTTGCGCTTCTTTTTCTTTCTGACGTTCTGTGAATCTATCTGCCTTTTCAAAGACATGATCCTTTGTATCAAAGTGATATACATCATTGGTAAGGCGTTCTGCTGGTGCTACCTGAGTCGCATTGACTTCTTTTACCATATCTCTTAACATTTCAGCATCCACTTGCCCGTCATCCGGTAAAATCAGCATTTCATGAATGGATGATGGCAAAATGAAGAAATCATTTCCCAGAAGTTCCCCACGTTATCCATGAATTCCGGATAAAAGATCACACCGGCACCATCAACTCTTTCTGTATTTGTAACAACAAAGAATGTCGGCATCTCACTTGATTCCTGCAATGTTTCCTGCAGCATTTCACGTTCATCCGGTGTCAGCATGAGAATATTTTTCTGATACATTTCATCTATCAATGCACCTATACTTGATACCTCCGGGACCATAACTCGTGGTGAACTTTTCATAGCATCTTCATGAAGCTGTTCTGCAGAGATTCCATACTGTTCAAGCAGATCATTCTTGATAAACATGGAACTTAATCCATTCTCATCCTTGTCTACTGCCACATGATAGGTAATTGCGAGGTCTTCTTTCAGCTGGTGTGGAGCATTTTCGAGGACTTCCTTATTTGCTTCGGCTGATGATACACGGATAAACAGCTTGTCCTTCACATCTTCATAATTAAAAATAGCTTTCAGATCAACCTGTATCGGTGCCTCAATAACTATATCTGCAATCTTTTTGCATACAGTTTCCATTGTTACGCCAGGCTGTGCTTTATATGCTTCATACAACTGATTAAGATTGATCGTCGGGGTAAGCATCTCACCTTCTTTTCTCACCATCAATCCCGTATAGGCACGGTTCAGTTGCTGACACTCCATCGTTGATACTTCTACATTCTCATACTCCTCTGGTAAAAAGAGTTTGATATTATCCTTTACTTCACTTACAAATTCGTTAAAATTCATTCTTCGTTTCCTCCTCTAATCTGTTTTTTATTTCTTTTTGCTTTTGTTTTTGATTTCTTTTTGGGAAAGGATAAAGAAAAATTCACCTTCCGGTTTCATCTGTATCCATATGGAGATCTGCCTCAAAGTACATATTTTTCTTTCTGGAATACAGGTCTTTCACATGCACACTTCCGTTTTTCAGAAGTTCTGCAGCCATCTTTTTATCCATGGTTTTTTCCATGCTCTGCAAATAGCGGTTATCTTTCCAGAGAGCAAAGTGACAATCATGGTTGCTGCAATAGAAGTTGGTTTTACTTTCATATACCAGGCTTCCACATACCGGACAGGTTCCAATGCTTTCTCTGGTCTGAAATCTTCTTGTTTCTTCTTCGGAAATCGCATCGCATCCATTCAGCATCATGGTCAGCATGTTTTTGATCCCGGTCATAAACTGTTCCGGTGCAATCTCTCCATGCTCCATCAAAAGCAACTGGTTTTCCCATTCTGCAGTCATACTTGCAGATTTCAGGAAGTCTGGCAGGATCTCAACAAGGACTTTTCCATCATCTGTTGGAAGGATCTGTTTTCCTTTTCGGGTGGCATATTGGGAATAGATCAGTTTCTCGATGATACCGGCTCTTGTTGCCGGAGTTCCTAATCCTTTCTTTTCCGTATCTTCATCGAATTCCTTATTTCCAGCTGTTTCCATTGCCGCAAGGAGAGTATCTTCGCTGTATGGTTTTGGTGGCGATGTAAAATGTTCTGTCTTTTCTGCAGCTACAGCATAGAAAGTCTGTCCCTGGGTTACTTTCGGCATCCTCTCTTTCATTTCCTGATCCGGATCTACGATTGCCATGCGGTCCTTATTCTTGAAGCAGTTTTCAAAAGTTTCCATCCATCCTGCAGAACAATTTTCCTTTTGCTTTGAAGATTTCTCCCTGGCATTCCACTTCAATCTCTGTTTCCTGGCAAATGTGATCCTTACTCATTGCCATGACCGTATGGACTGCAATCAGGAAGAGAATCTTTTCTTCCCAGGATTTCAGTTCATCCAGATGGCTGGATGCAAGCTCCATCGTTGGGATGATTGCATGGTGATCTGTCACTTTGCTGTTATTCATGACTTTCTTCACATCCGGCTGCTCCGGCTGATCAAACGGACCTGTCAGCTGATATTTCTCATAAATCTGATGGACCACATTTCTTGCGGTCTGTTCCATATCTTCTGTCAGATACTGGCTGTCTGTTCTTGGATAAGTAATCAGTTTCTTTTCGTACAGGCTCTGAGCGGTATCCAGTGTCTGTTTGGCTGTCATTCCATAGATACGGTTTGCTTCTCTCTGCAGTGTGGTCAGATCATAAAGCTTTGGTGCTTTTACTTTCTTTTCCGTTTCTTTTACTGCTGTGACAATAGCTTCATTTCCTTGGCATCTGCTTCTTAACTGTTCCGCCTCATCCGGATCAAAGATCTTTGGCTTTACTGCCGGAATTCCGTCACAATCCAGTTCTACATTGAAATACTTTTCTTTCTGGAAATTGCTGATCTGTCCGGCACGTTCCACCAACATGGCAAGTGTCGGTGTCTGAACCCTTCCAACGGTCAGCTTTTGAAGTACTTTGTGGTGTAAGCTCTGGTTGCATTCATTCCTACCAGCCAGTCAGCCTGAGAACGGCATACAGCAGCTTCGGCCAGATGTCGGTATTCCTCTGCGGATCTCAGATGCTGCATTCCATCAAGGATTGCTGAATCTTCCAGAGAACTGATCCATAATCGTTTCACCGGCTTTTTACTTCCGGATAAGTCATAGACATGTTTGAAGATTAATTCTCCTTCGTCCGGCATCACAGGCATTTACGACGTATTCAATTTCCGGACTATTAAGCAATCTTTTTAAGATATAGAACTGATCTTTCTTATCTTCTGAGACTGTAACTTTCCAGTCTTTCGGGATGATCGGGAGATCTTCATATCTCCACTGACTAAATTTTTCATCGTAGACATCCGGTGAAACATATTCTGCCAGATGTCCGAAACACCAGCTGACCATACAGTCGGTTCCTCTTAAATATCCGTCTTCTCGTTCCTGTGCTCCAATCACTTCTGCGATTGCTCTTGATACACTTGGTTTTTCTGCAATTACTAAATACAAGATGTATTACCTCCTTCATATAACGAAACGGAGAGAGCATGTTTTACAGCCCCTCCGCTAAAAAGTTTATTTATTTTTCATTTTCTTCAAAATCTTCGTCTTCAGACTCTTCCTCATCCAGGAACTTCTTCCAGTCCACCTGTTTCCAAACCTTCCGGCTGATCATCCTCATCTTCCTCTTTTAGGTTTATAGATCTTGAAGTAGTAGTAAGCTGCCACGCCGCCGAGAGCCAAAATCAGGATTGTTGCCATTGCACCCATATTGGTTTTTTGCAGATGATGTTTTCTCAGGATCAACAGTAGCTTCCTTTGTCTACATCCTCATTATTTGTCTCATCCAGCACAACCTTCGATGTATCCGGCTGTGGTGTTACAACAGCAGCTGTACTGTCTTTATCCGTAAAACTCGGACAGATCATTCTCATCAATCTGAGATAACATATAGACATACGGGATGTGGCACTGCGGTCGATCACGATATAGAAAGTGTTGTTATTCTTCGTTGTAACCGTAAGAAATTCCTTTGTGGAATCATCGGTAATGTCATCCTTGACTTCACCATTGCCAGGTGTCGTAAATGCAGTTCCTGGTCTGTTCCATCTTCCGGCAGCACCTCGTTTGTGTTTGTCGCCTCGTCCTTTTTCTCTTCTTTGTCTGTTGACTGTTCCGTCTGAGTTTGTCTCTACTTTGATGCTCTGCTGATTCATCCACATAGGCAAATGCTGTGGTTGATGCTGTAAAAAAGCATCATGACTCCCAACAGCAGTCCTGCCATTTTCTTATTCATTTTCTTCCATTTCACCATTCTGATATTCCTCCTTATTTTCTTCTGTGAATACAAAGGAGCCTGAACCTTCATCGTCAGACTCCTGCTTACCTGAAATTTAACTTTTCCACGGATACCATCCAAAGATCATATAACTGATCATTATCCATCTTCATACCACGGATGCACCTGATCATCTCATTGTCCTCTTCCTGCTTTAATGCAGCCTGACACCCCTAAGATATTGCTGCAGATCCGCGATCTTTTCTCTGTCTTGGTAATCATCCAGATATTTTTTTAATCTTTTTATTCAAACTTTCACCTCCCTTCGTTCACCCCTTTATGGCAGTCTTCAAAGCACATGAAATGTTTGCCAGTAGGATGTGCTGATATTTGAGTAATGGATCGGATCCCGCAATGGATCATCATGTTATAAACATAGATACCCCATGGCTTGCACCGGATGTGTTATACGTTCCCTGGAAAAAATCAGATCTCCTGGTTTTGCTTCTCCCCCGGTGATACATAAGTACATACGCCTCTTAATCCTCTGCGGTCAATCGTCCATAGTTCCATCCATTACCACAGTAATAAGTTGGGACATAGGATACGAAACCTGAGCAGTCAAATCCGGATGAGTAGCCACCCCATACATAAGATTGCTCCCGGATACTTTCTGCTTCTCCGGATCATCCGGGCAAATTCTTCATCCTGCGGTAGCTTCCGGTGAATCATAACTCCATTCCATTACCGCCTGATCCACTGGTCACATTGTTTACATCCACAGATAATTTCTGTTTCCATAGGTCGTATTTAATGCATTGTAAATAATCACTCTGCATTCAGATTGGCTCTTGCCACAGCATCAAAGCACTTCCATTTGTCAGTGTCACATATAGAATCTTCTTAGTGCTTGTACTGGTAACCGTTACTCCCTGACTGCCATTGTCATCTGCGATATAGGCTTCCCAGGTCTGATGTCCATGAGCAGAGGCTGAAGCATGGTTATCATAGTAAACGTCAAACTGCACACCATATCGTGCAAAGGTTCCGGTATCCTCAACTGTGTATTCCACACCATTCATTACTACCTTAGTGCCAATCGGCACAAATGGATTGAAGCATCTACAGCAATGGTATGGTTTGCAGTTGATATGCACCACTAGCAGTTATCCTGCCGACCATACACCACAACAGATTCGACAGTTACAATATCCACTGGTCACTACCTGTCCTAATGATTCCGACCTCGAACATTTCTGGTTTCTGCCACTGTTTCTTGTTCGACCTTCTGTATTCAGATGATATTGTTCAAAAAGAGCTTGCAGTTCATTTTCACTATTCGAGCAATGTCCAGTCCCCATATTTTGGTGGTAATACGAGATAAGATATCAGTGATTATGACCAATCTCAGCAATGTTGTAATGATATTTGTCATAATTTTGATGTTCTGTTCCATCTCTTATTGATCTACATCTGCTGCACTTTCAGCAGCATATCTGTTTTCGTAGCATAAATATCCTCGTCTGAACTTTGGATATTGCTTGTAATGGCTCTCGATCATGATCCAGCACCCTGGAGAAGCACTGCAGCTCCCCAGAGATACCAAGCAGACATGTTTTATAAAATACTGATGCTCATGAACATGGCACGATTAGTTTTATGATCTTTCTTATAGAAATGTCTCTCTTTACTCATGTTCTTACCGATTCTGTATGTTTGACTCCTTCCATACTTTCTCTTGCAGAACCAAACTTCAGTTTCTTTTCTGCAGAGCCTCACGATAACCTCTGCACGATGGGTTTCACATCCGTTCGTTTGCTTCGAATCTGAGCATGACGCAGACCACGTAACGCATCTTCTGTTTCACGCCTACAAGTCTGGCACTTTCCACACCTGCATTTTCATCTGTTTTTTCTCTTCGGAAGAGACTGTTTTCATGCCAGGATATAACAGCTTGTGTGGCAATGTATTTCCTGGCTGTCCCTCCTGGTTTCATGCCAGCACCTTTCACCATCTGATTTCTTCATCATCAAAAGATAATCTTCCGGCTTTTGCCTGTTCTTTGGTCATCTGTTTTTGCAACTGTTTCTTCCGAATGGATTTCTTTTGGCTGTTCAGATTATTATCATCATCCGGGATTTTTCATAACGATGCAGTTTCTTTTCGATATCCGGATACTTTTCTTCCGGTGTAACTTCCAACTGTATCCTCAACAGCTTCCTGCCGGGCAGAAGATTTACGGATTTTTTTCCATCGGTAGTCGTTTACCTTTTCCGATTTTGAATCTTCATTCTCAGCCTTTTTCCGTTCCTGTTCAGGAACAAATTCTTCCTATTTTCCGGTCGTCCTCGACTCCTGTGACTGATATCTTTTACACTACCATCACGAAGATTCTCTTCTGTCAGACCATCCCTGGTCATCTTTTGCGACCTTTTTATCTTTGCCTTTTAAATTCCTTTTCCAGCTATAGGTCATCACCTCCTGGCACACCTTTTCTTTCTGTACTCATTCAGTTCCTGGCGTCCTATAACCTGATACCAGGATAACCATCTGCCTCAGTCCTGATTGTGGAGAGCTCGCCTGATATGAAATACCCAGTTCAATTCACTCGGATCTCTCGGCCAGAAACCATTGATCAGCATAGCCTCCTTGAACTGATTGTTGTACAGATGGATCTGGGTACGTTTATACAAAACTTCTTTCAGATCATCACTGGTAAGATACGGATAGATTTTTCTGTGCCGGATAAAATTCCAGAATACCCAGTCAAGGATAATGTTTGTGTTTCCAGCGGGAAGTTCATACAGATGATGATCATCATTGACTGTATGAACACGGTATACAGGCTGTGCATTTTCCAGATTTTTCTTCCACTGTCTGATTCGGATCTTTTATCGATTTCCTTCATGCTTTTCCGCCTCCATTTCTTTCTCTCGTTTTCAACTTCTTCCGGTTTTGTAGTCATCAAGCTGTAGAGCTTCAAGTTGATAAAATCACTGTTTCCCACAATACTTTCTACTGCCAGAGAGCCAAGAAAATCTGTTACATTCTGACTGATTCCTGTAATGATTCCACCCCACTTACGAAATCTCTTCCACATTTCAATAGAATAATTAGCAGTCTGTGGCTGGTTCAGCAAAAGGTGAAATTCATCCACATAATAACGGGTTGATTTCCTGCGACTGCGGTTCTGTGATACTCTTGTCCAAACCATATGCTGGACAATCAACATCCCTGCTTTTCGTAGTGTGGTTCCAAGTTCCCGGATATCAAAGCATACCACTCTGTTCTGCGTATCGACATTACTTCGATGGTTAAATACATTCTGCGATCCTGTTACATACAACTGCAGACTGTTGGCAATGTTCTGTGCTGCTGGTTTATCTGGTGCATAAAAGTTCAGACGTTCATAGAAATCCTGCAGAGTCGGCATATTTTCCGGTTTTGGATCATTGTAAAGATATTTTTTATAAATGTCTTTTACACACAGGTCAATCATGGAAACCTCATCACCATTTAATTCTGCATTTTGAGGTTTCTTCATAATGACCTCGCAGAAAGATGTGATAAACTCTGCTTTATCAGCAATAATGGTATCAATATCCTCCATATCGCCATTAATCCTGTATTTCTCCGGATGATAAATAACATCCAGGTTCACTTCCATAGGATTGATGTAATCATTACTTTTTGCACTGATTTTAATAACTTCACCATTTAAGGCATTTACCAGCGGAAAATATTCTCCCTCCGGGTCACAGATAATAATGTCATCGTCTGTAATCAAGAAAACATTGAGAATTTCTCTTTTCGTTGCAAAACTCTTACCGGAACCAGGAGTACCCAAAATCAGGCCGTTAGGTGTTTTCAATCGTTTCCGATCCACCATAATGAGATTGTTTGACAGTGCATTTAAGCCATAGTAAAGAGCTTCACCGCCTTGGAAAAGTTCCTGTGTGGTAAACGGAACAAAGATTGCTGTAGAAGTCGTAGTCATAATTCTCTGTATTCCAGTCTGGTTCATTCCCAGTGGCAGTGATGCCACAAGTCCCTGTTCCTGCTGATATTGAAGTCTCCGTATATTGCAATTATATTTCTGGGCGATTCCTGCAGTCTGATACACAATATTGTCCAGTTTTCTCTTATTGTCCGCTGTATTCATCAGCAAAAAGTAAGTTCAAAAAGTTTCTCATTCCTGGACTGGATTTCATTGAGCAATCCCTCCACATCCTCTCCGTATGTAGAAATGTCCGTTGGAATAATATCCATATCATAACCGCTTCTCACCGCTTTCTTCTGTTCTTCAATTTTCATTGTACATGGAGATTGACGATGAGGATTTTCTTCCATATCAAGAAAAATCCGCCAGCATTCGGTCTGTCAGCTCCGGAGAAGTAATCTGCAGATAGGATACAGCCTAAAGGTCTGCCCCATGCGGAACATACTGTCATTTCGGAAATCGAACCGTAGGAGCAATAAAAATCTTTTGTACCAAGTCCTGTCTTGCCACCATGCCATAGTGAAACGAAATGGTGTCTGTTTTCATTATCTGATAAACCATCACATCATGCAAATTTTCAGATCGTTCCAATTTATTCAATGGATAGGCCGTGCAGCTCCCAGTACCTTTGAAATTATTCAAATACCTGCCTCATTACGTTCCAGTTTTGGCTTTTGCCATTCCCGGATATTATCTGCCTGATGGAAAAAGTGATATATTTTGATTTCACCAGTATTCCCAGCCAGCTGCCGATGCGGCATCCGGGAGGAACATACTCCGTCTCTCAAAGGCATCATCCTCCGGCGAATCGGATGACCTTTTCAAATTCGCGCTCATGCTGCTCTTATGGTTGATAAAGCTCAGCTGAAAATGGATACTGGCATCAAAGTAGTGAGGAAATCGCACCAGTTTTCAAAATTGCATTTTATCTTCGTTCTATGAGCCAGCTGGTAGTTGATGTCATAAAAGCGGATACACTTAGAATACGTTTTTCCTGTACCCTGCAGATCCCATCTCTTCCCATTTCCTTATAAGCGATCGACTACTGGACGGACAGTTTTTTTCTGCCTGCGTTTTCTGCTTTTCTTTTTCTTTTTCTTTCTGTCTCTACTTTTTTGTACCCGGTATCTGTGACAGTTTTCTTATTTTTCTTTTTTTTCTTGTTTTTCCTCCTTTCGGTTTCCTGCATCAAGAACTGTCTGATCAACAGGTCTGTTTTTATAATAGTTTTCAGTTTATATTTTCGACGGGGTGGACGAAGAAACTTCACCCGGATCACTTATGCATCAGAACATCTTCCAGATGCATCCGTCTTTTCGTACATGGCAAATAAATGCCGGTAACATCAAAAGCACCATGACCGTTGCTGCATTACTGTTTCCCATCACATTACGCAAGAGGAAATAGCTTGGAATTCCCATTGCAGCACCTATCCCGATACAGATCAGCTGTCTTTTGGTCAGGTTAAATGCTACTTTTATCTTTTACCTTCGTTAAATCTTTTCGGTACGCTGACATATGCCATGATTTTCTACTCCTTCCTGTAATTTAGTGCGCGTTAAATATCGACTTACTTAAGGATGCCGTCTTAAAGAGGCTGTAACATGATCACTGTAGCCATAACGCCAAATAATGAAGAACTCTTGTGATTATCTGAATACTGACACCTGCAACAAGCACTGCATAGATTGCAACATACCATCATCAGAAATGCCTGAAAGCCAGGGCAAAAGGAGTCCTCTGAAATAATTTGTGCCGATCTGTCCCCATTCTCTGTTGCTCATAGTTGCGAATGGAATCGGCGCAACTGAGGGTATATATAGGTAAATCTCTATCATACGTCCATACATGATCACTGTGATCGGTACGAGACAAGATCTTCATACAGGAAACCGACGATAGGGTTTCCAGCGCCAATACAACAAGTTCTCCGATTTCCGCGCTTCCAGTGTTGTGGAAAGGTGTCCGTCAATACCAGAAGAAATATCAATGGCGGTACTTCCTGTGATAACACCGGCCGCAGAATTAACTACGTGCTGACCCACATCGAATACCGCCATTGTGATCGTAAAATGTGTTACTCACGGATACACAGCGATCCACATTTTTACAAGTGCCAGAAAAACATCCAGGTATCAATATCATGCATGTTGTTGCGCTCGGTCAGCATAAATCAATTCGTAGCAGAGTACGGAATTGTAATAATAATACCTACGATCGGCATGATCCGGAATCTGATAAGTTCGGATCATACTGAATATCTATACCGTTCCACCCTTGCAGGGGTCTGTCCAACCTGGGTAGCAATCTCACCGGTCTTTTGTTGACATCCAGTAAACATCGTGTCCAGGTTGGAGAGAGTGATCTTCCGGTTAAGAGTTCCCTCATCCATTCCTCAATCGCATCAAAAATCTGACTGAACATGAATCTCTACTCCTTTCTCTTAACCAAATAATCCACTCAGAAGCGGGATTAGCTGTGTTCCGATCAGGATAACACCACCACCCGCTCATCCAGCTGCTTAATTCCCTGGATTTTGCACCCGGGTTGTCGTTTCCATAACCTTCCATCAGGTTGATTACGCCCCAGACACCAAGACCGGCACCGATTGCAACGACCAGTGTCTGAAGGATATTGATTGCACTGCTAAAAAAGCCATAATCAAATGTATGAACAAACGCTTTTTCTTATGGTCTGTAAGCGTTTGGCTCTACTCCTTTCCCTTTTATTCAGACCTTTTTTGTACCCATATCAGTAGTAGCAGGGTGCTCGAATTCTTTCTTTCATATCAGTCCTCACAATCCTCAGCTTCAATCGCTGATACGTCTTCTTGTGTTACAGTTACTTCATACATTTCAAATTCTGTATCTTTCGACATCACCAGTCGGTGTGCCAGATATTTTTCGACATTAAACGCATTATTCTTATTAAAATCGGCAAGCTCTTTGTACCGTTTATGCTTTGTGATGTCATATTTGTTGCTTAAAACGGCCGGACTCCTCGAAGCTGTAAGATACATTTTCTCCGTCCATAACCGCCAGCTCATCTCTACTCATCAGTTCTTTTCCAGTCTTTTGATAGTTCAGCCCATAGGATCGGTTGCTGCCTCTTTCGTATCTGATGTGTTGTAAAGATCAATGGTTTCCTTTCCCAGGGTTTCTGATATTTCTTTCAGTGTGGAACTTTCCTTTCCCCCAGGAAAAGAACGGTGTCACAGTTGCCCGTGATCGTCTCAGCCGCATCCTTATAGATTGTTTTCAGCTGAGATTGTGACTGCAAAATGATAGAAGCGGAGATTTCCTGCTTCGGATCGTAGCAATCAATTTGTCGAATTTTTGAATCTGTCCGATATTACTGAACTCATCAAGAAGTAGCCGTACATGATAGGAAGCCTGCCGCCATGCTCATCATCCGCCTTATCACAAAAGCAGGTTAAAAAAGCTGGGTGTGTACATGATCGCTACCACAAAGTTGAATGTGTCATCTGTATCACTGATGATGACAAACATGGCTGTTCTCTGATCGCCGATCATATCCAGTTCCATTTCGTCATACGACATAATTTCTCTTAGTTCCTGAATGTCAAATGGTGCAAGTCTGGCACCACAGGAAATCAAAATCGATTTTTGCAGTTTTGCCGGCTGCAAGCTTGTACTTGCGATATTGCCTTACTGCAAAGTGTTCGGATTTTCTGCTTCCAGTTCTTCAAAACAATTCATCTACTGCATTTTAAATTCTTCATCATCCACCCTGGTCTCACTGGCATTGATAAATTCCCGCGCAGAATACAAAGACGTTCGGCCTTCCCGAAATCTTCCGTTGATTTTCGCCTTCACCCTTGTATTTGCGATAATGGTATTGACCAGCTTCAAGATGTCTTTTCACTCCGGATATAATGGAACGGATTGTAATGCATGGACTTTTTAAAGTTGATCGTATTTAATACCTTGATCCGGTATCCTCCATTTACCAACATCTTCCCGCATTCGACGATGATCGGTACCCTTCGGATCAGTGACCACATAGGATACGTATCCGTCATCTGCATAAGGTTGGGCTTCACATAGAATCTTGTCTTTCCGATCCGGAACCACCGATGACGATCACATTTTATTTCTCGCATACTTCGGAGCTTTTTGGTCGGCTGTTCATGGTCAGACGTTCCGTTTCTGTGAGGATGACATTGTTTTCAAAGACCGGATCCATGAAGGGTTCGATATCTTTCTATTTCCCCATCGGCCGATCCATACTCCACGCCTTGTCGGAACTTCTTTGCATTTTTTGAACGATAGTAGACCACCAGTTTTAATGCACCTGCAACCAGAACACCTACTGCAAGGTCCTGCAAAGCGACACTTGGCAGCCAGCTTAAAATGCCAGTCGGAAATTGACTAACATCACGCCAAGTCTGCGGACCATGCTTTCTCCCAGGCAATGCCGGTACAGCCAGGATCCTTTATCTGCTACATAGAAAATAAAGAAATATGGGAGATTTAAGATCACCAGCCGTTTGACCTGGATCTTCTGTAATTTTTCCCGCATCAATCGTTCTGACCCTGATTTTTGCCTCTGCTTCACACGCTGGCGATTGCTTTGCTTTTCTTTCTAGATTTCTGCAGCTCTTTTCTTGGACAGATGGTTTCTTCGACTGTTTCTTTTTCAGTTCTACTCCGGCATATTCCCTGAAAGCCGCTGTCAATACATCCATCTTTAGCCTTAAAAGCCAACTCAGATATTTTGGCAATTGGATCCGCACCAACCTCTTTTTCAGGCTGTAATCAATCCCAATACTTTCTTGCCACACGGTCAAAAGATTTGATATTTTCATCTGTGATCTTTATGTTGGAAAGCTGTACTCACTGTGCATTCAGCTGCTTGGATGGTCTGCTTTCCATGTGGCTTTTCTTTTCAATCTTTTTAGGGCTTTTTCCTCCTTTCTCTGAGCTCGTCCGGGTCTTTTTCAGCTAAATTTTACCTGCGTTGCTTTCTGTTTCTGATTTGTCCATTTCCAGGAACTTCCGAATGGCTGCTTTTAGGCACACTGGCAGTGATCTTGACTCCTGATGCTCAGGCTGATCACTTTCTGATTTACTTCTTCCCGCAATTACCCACGTCCTTTCTTTCCTTTTTCATTTCAGAATAAAGACGGGCACAATATCCGATGCATGGAACATGTTTTCCATACGGACAGCCACCACATGGTGTTGTTTTTACTGCTTTTCTTTTCCGAAAGCAGATAGTGGCACTGTTTCAAGCTACAGCCTTTCTTTTTACCTCCCCACCAGTAACAGTACTTACGGGACCATGGCTTTTTCTTCGCTGTACTTCTTTCCCTATTGGCTGCATTTGGTTCTATGATCAGATCTTTATTTCTTCATTCTGTTCTTCCTCTTTTCTCATGATTTCTGTCAGTTTTTCTCTGCTGACTTCCGGCAGCAATGAGACAATACAAAACTGTAAATATTGCTGCTGCTTCAGAAGAGCAACAAAATAAATGATATTTCTCATGGTTTCTCCCATCTAAAAAGCGTCCACAGATCCTTTCGGTTTTTCATTCTTATTTAATTTGTTTCTTTTTCTCATAAATGAACGCTCATTCTTATTTGAGGTTTTTAGTGTGTCTTTTCTGCTGGTTTTCCCTCATACCATGGCAAGCTGGCTCCTGTACCAGAATTCCATCTTTTGCAACCAATAGCCATCCCGAGAAGTATCAGGCATTTCGATGTAACCACAGCCACAGATTGAGTTTCGCTCCCGGAAGTTCTTTTCCGGCGGTTTGGAGATTTTCACCTTCGACATCATCAACTTCATCAACTTTCTGCATCGGTATCGATCACCACGCTTTCAGCTGTCACGTAACCATCGGTTTTGCCGGTATTCTTTTCCGACAGTCATCGGATCACACCTTTACCGGAAGTCCATTCATCCACGATATTTCATCAGCATCTACCACTTTTTACATCCTGGAAGTTCTTTTCCGGTTGTCAGACTGGACGGTCTACAATGGTTGGCTGATTCTCAAAGGTAAAATCATAGGGTTACAGTCGGCTGATCCTCACCTGCATACTCAAACGTAAATTCTTTTCCTTCATCGTTTGGTTACGAATCCGTCTGGTGCATAGAGCTCTTTTTACATAGTAAGTTGTTCTATTGGAAGATCTGCAACAAATGTGATCTTTTCCTTCTTCATCCGTAGATTTCAGTTAATGATCTCATCGGCTTCAATCAGGACTTTACCTGTTGTCTCAGACTTAATGTCTTCCTTGGCAAATAATCCAAAGATAGTGCCTTCCAGTGGTACGGTCAGAATCTTTTTCTTTCTTAAGTACACTGACTTCTACTCTGACGGTTGTTCTGCGGTCTTTGTCATAGACTACAACCGGTGTATTCGATCCACGTAAAGTCAGATCTACATGACGGATCTCACCGTCCAGCACATGACCGTAAGCAGTTTCCTGTTTCCTTCACGTAGTATTTCCCAAGTGGAAGATTTTCCAGTTTTGCAATACCGGTTTCATCTGTCTGATCGTTGCAATCAGTTCATCCTTTTATAGTAATCGGCACTGACGCCATCGGCAGCCTTAATGTCTTCCTCAGCATAGACTTCAAACGTAACATCTGTCAGCTTTCCGGTTACATAGTTGAAAATGTGTTCCACCACACCTTTGACCTTATCGGCCAGTGTAACAGAATCCAGGAATTCTCCTTTTTGTTGATGATCAGTTCACCAACCGGTACCTCGTCCTTCATTTCCACTTTCTGAACCTCTCCGGTATCTTTGACTGTGAATGTCACATCATTGGCTACCAGATAACCATGTGTGTAAACTCTTCATGTAGGGTATAAGTCTCACCCACTTTCAGATATTTGATCACATGCGGTGCATCTTTGGAAGATGTCCAGCTATCTACTACATTTCCATCTTTATCCGTTACTTTCAGATAAGCTCCATCCAGTTCTACACCGGTTGTTGCATCTGATTTTGTGATCTCAACAGTTGTCGGCTGGTTCTTCTTTACGGATTTTAATGTTACTGTCTGTAACATCCTGCCCTGATAAGAAGCATCAAATTTCAGTACTTCATCTGAAGATACGAATCCATCTGGTGCTTTCAGTTCTTTACATAATAGCTTCCAAGTGGAAGATCCAGTGTACATGCTGCCTGACCTTTTTCATCAGAAGTCATTTCCTGTAAAAGAGTATCTGCTTTGACGATCACTTTCCATCTTTCGTCTGAATGTCTTTTTGCATTGTAAATACCGAATACTGCTCCGCTACTGTATTACCTGTCTCAGCATCCTGTTTTTTCGACCGTATTCGACACTTTCTGTCGTTCATCTGTGACAGAGATTTCTTTCTCGATCACTGCGGTATCCTGATCTGCATAAGCAAATTCGACATTTTCCGGCACTGTATTTAACACATAAGTGTCCGGTGCATTCTTCTCTTTGACATAGTATCTGCCAAGTGGAAGATTCTTTACAGTTGATAACCATCTGCATCCGTTGTAATGGTTGCTACCAGTGCATCCTTTGCAAAATACAAAGTTCTCTGTCCATCTGCATCTACCTGATGATCGGCAGTATAAATATCCTCTGCCGCATAGACTTCAAATTCTGCACCTGCAAGGCCAGTCATTTCATACTGGAAATCCTTCTCAAATCCTTTTTAACACTTCACCCTGTTTATAGATCTTTAACTGACCTTTGACCGGGGCGTTGGTATAATCCACATCAATGACTGCATCTCCTGTGACAGGATCGGTCAGATAAGCAGTATCTGTATCAACAGCGACTGTCACATAGTTTTTGGATATTGTGTACCCATCGGGTGCCGTCACTTCCTCAATCCTGTAGTTACCAGGTTTCAGATTTCTCGGCAGTACCAGGTATCCTTCCTCATTTGTGAAATAGGATTTGTGTACCGTTGGCTTCGGATAGGATGTTGTCTGTTCCACATATTTCTGGTTATCCAGGTCGTATACCTTGAACTCAGTATTAGCCAGGAGTACAGATTTCTGTGTTTCTGCATCCTTTTTGATGATCTTTAATTTTGCTTTGAATTCTTTATCCAGCAGCACTCGCCATGTCTGCAGTGTATCCGGATGATTCTCTGTGATCTTCACTACAAAATCATCAACCGGTGCATAGTTGTGTTTGCTTGTGGTTTCTCTTACCACATAAGTTCCATATGGAAGCGAAATCGATCTTGCATATCCTTTTCATCGGTAAACATTTCTGTCTGACCATCTGCAGTCAGTACAACTGGTCTGGCTGAATCAAAATCATAACTTCCATCTGCTTTTACTTTCAGATCACTGACAAGCCATGCTGAAAAACCGACTCCCTGCAGAAGATCTGCATCGGTCTTTCCATTGTTTGCGGCTTTAATGATCTGGAACGGCTGCTTAATGACTGTTTCTTTACATACAGAAGTTCTTTCTACTGTCGGAACAGTAGCACCTTCGTAAGTACAGTCCACATCATGTTCTGTCGAATCCAGTACGTACCCCACCGGAGCACTAAGCTCTTTCAGATAATACTTTCCAAGATAGAGATCTAATACAGAAGCTTCTCCATTCTTATCCGTTGTCAGGGATGTGATCAGGGTGTCTTTCTTATAGATTGTTCCGGTTCTTCCATCCGGATGAACAATGTCTTCTCTTGCATAAAGACCATATACTGCACCTTCCAGCGTTGCATCACCCTGTGCTGCATTCCCTGTCTCAGCATCCTGTTTTGCAATGTTGATCTTTGCATTTACACGTTTGTCTGTTACATTTTTGGTCGTTGTCTTTCCGATAGCAAGAGTCACATTATAAGACTTTGTATCGATCTGATACCCTGTTGGAACAGAGATTTCTTTCAGATAAACAACTTCCTGTGTTTTCTCCATTGTGAGCTGTGAAGCACCATTCTGATCAGTTGCAGGCATCTCTGCGATCAGCTTTGTACATGCAGCATCGGAATAGATCCCGTACACTGCACCAGCCAGTGCATTTCCTGTATCCTGATCTTTCTTTACAATGGATACTTTGCATTCTTTTGTCCAGGTTACTTTAAAATCTACATATTTCTCATTTCCAACACCTTCACCGAAAACAAGAGCCAGGTCCTGTGTTCCGGATCCTGTTACAATCTTGTAAGCAGAGTATTCCTTATCAATACTTCCTTTCATCTGAGAAGAAAATGTAGCACTGACGCTCTCTGCCTGATCAAGTGGTGCTGTCAGATAGAACTGTGTACCTCCACTGATTTCTACACTTGCTCCTGCAGCACTTGTTTTTCCGGTTGTCACATTTACAAGTTTTACACCTTTTGGCAGCTTGAAAGTGATCGTCTGCAGTTTATCCGCTTTGAATGTGATCACACTTGTTCGCTGGCTGTTTCCTTCCACATAAGCCTTTACATTAGATTCGGAAAAGCTCATATCTACAGACGGAATGTCCGGCATATTTACACAATAATTGTAAAGCTCCATTGCCAGGTTCTTTCCTGTTGCATTAGTTCCGGATGCCCAGTCACTGGATCCATTTGCATAAGCCGCTGCAAGATGCGTAATGATGAATCTCTTTCCTGCCGGAAAATCCGGATGTTTCTCATCGAAGAAACGATTCTCATCACTTGCTTTTGTTCCGTAATAGCAGACCTTTGCAAGTGTCTTTCCATCGGCAAGTTTCTGGATCGTATAAGTTCCATTTCCCGGTCCTTTTTTCGATGGTTCAACACAGTATGCTGTCGCATTGATGCTTCCCCATTTCACATAATATGGACAAGTCAGATAAGAACCTAATCCATAGTCTGCGTAATAGTACCAGGAGCCGGCTGTAACTGTGACTGATTTTGTTCCTGTTTCACCGGAAGCAAGCATCATTGGCATATCAAAAGTAATACTTTCGCCTGCTTCAAGATCTGCAAGAGCAACTTCCTGGTCAACAGCTTCCTGCATAACCTCTGAGAGTGTGATCCCTGTTTCCGGATCAACGGTCTCCTGATCCTCCGTTGCTTCGATCTCTGCATCAAATTCTTTTTCTGTCAGTTCTGTTTTGCTCTCCGTTTCAGCAGCACCAGTTTCCTCTGTAGACGAGCCAGCCTCAGAATCCTCTGTTTCTGTCTCATCGGAAGAACCAGCATCCTGATCAGAAGAACTTTCTGACTGCGAATCTTTCTGCTGATCCGCTTCTTTTACCACGATCTTTCGATTGATCTGGTAGGTTGGGTGATCCGTTGTCTGTGGTTCTACATAATAGACTGCCTTATAGGAATTGGCATAATCGGTAGAAAAATCATTCCCGTCCGTATCTTTTGCTTCCTGAAATGTAACTTTTACTTTGCTGTCATCCTGGATCGTAAGACCGGTATAATCACTCTTTACATCGAAATTGTCTCCAACCTTGATCTCATAATCCTTTGCAGTTACCACTTCATCTTCATCCAGCTGATCCTTGATCTCCTCATAATACGGAATCTTTTTTACAGATCCGGCATCATCAGAAGCATAGGCAACTGCGGGAGAGAGTACCGTCGATAGAACCGTTACTGCTGTCAGTAAACCGGACATCACCCTGCGTGCGTTCTTTTTCACGTTCATTCTCTTAAAGCCTTCCTTTCTGATTCTTTTGTATATGATTATCTGTTCGTGTCTGCGTATTATCTTTTATACGAAGATGATCGCCTCCTTTCCTGAAATTTGCGCTATTTGGGACAGTCAGCACAAGCTGAGATAACAGCACAAATATATGGCGGTACCTGTTTATCACAAATACCGCCACATGATTTCTACTGTCATCCTCTTTTCAGATTCAGACATTTTATTTTGATTTAAGATTTAAGCGTTTTCCTGTTTTCTTTCCCGAATCCGTTCCTATATCAGTTTCCATCTCTGATACGTTTTCTTCTGGCAGACACGCAGCTTTTCGCTCTATGCATGTTCAAACCGAATATCACTCCGGGCAGGCTATTCATTTTTCAAGGTACATGAAGGTGTTCTATGCAAACCCTTCATATAACGAAACGCTGAGAGCCTGTTTTACAGTGGTCTAATTCAATTTTTTTAAAATTTTTTAAAATTCTTCGTTTTCCGCCTTTTTTTTCATCGTTTTTAATGCCCTGTTCAGGAGGTCATTTACACTCTGCTGTTTGATTCCCAGATAATCTGCAACATCCTGCTGACGCATTTCCTCGAAATAAACCAGATTGAGTACCGTCTTTTGTCTCTCTGTTAACTCTTTGATCAAAGCGTTCAGAATTTCTCTGTCGATAACATCGTCAACAAAATCTTTTGAAGATCCTCTCATAATCTCCGCATCATCTGTAACATCGCTGTTAGAAAATACACCATGATTGGTGCTGATTTTGCTCTGGCTGTATGCCATACGGTCTTCAGCCTCCATCAGCAGACGGATATACCAGTTTTCATTATCAAAGAACTCTTTATTGAATTCCTTGTTATCGCCAGTTACACTCACATATTCATAGTCATCACAACTATGAAGTGGAAATACGGTTGATTGATTTCCTGCTGTATAAAGTACATATCCGTGATCATAAACAGAGATTGTTGTATCTGCATTGATCATTTCCTTTACTACAACTTTGTGTTCCTTCAAGGATTTCACGCTTGGGATTCTCTTCTCCATATCAGCAACTTTCACGATTTTTTTCAGTTCTTTTAATGTCAACATAAAGACCACCTTTCTGCCTTTCGGCTCCGGGTGGTCCATTCCATCTTTTATAAAATTCCTGCACAGACATAAAGAACTGCAGCACAAGAGGTCACGAACTCACCCGTTTTTTTTGAACGGGAGTCCGCGACTCCTTTGTAACGCATGTATCTGCGTTTAGATTAAGTTTGCCAGATTGCCTGGCTTATTCAGTTGATATGTGCATCTTCTGATTCATTCTCTGTTTGCTCTTTGCGAAACATGGAATAATCGCCCATAGCATCGTAAGGACAATGCCTTACAAATTCCTGGTATTCGATTTCAGTCATCTTTGTTTCCTCCTTTGTGTCATATTATCAAAATCTCTATTTACAATTATTTTTGCAAAAAAGAATTCAACCTCTATATAACGAAACGCTGAGAGCCTGTTTTACAGTGGGGTACGACAAAAAAATTTAAAATTTGTTGAAATACATCAAAAAAGCCCGACAAAACAAATACTTCAACAATCTCCAAAACCAGAAAATACTTCTGATCTTGCAGTGTATCCGTAAATGTTTTGCCGGGCTCTTAGTGATTCCAGTCAGGTTCAGCTCCTTGACAAACTCTTGCTGTCTGGTGCGTTCTTGATGGTTCCTGCCAAAACCAACGCTTACTACAGACAGCTCATTCTATTCTGTTATGATCCCTGATTCATCATCTTTCGGGAATACGTCCGCATCCTGGACTTTAATTGTTCATCTCGGATGTGGATCGGACGAACCGACACCATATCATCCTTTACAAATATCTCCAATGTACTGCGACATTTTTTGCACTCCACTTCTGAATCGCTTTGTGCGCTCTTTTCAATAAATGCTCCGCATACAGAGCAGTGTACATGCCATTTAATAGCACCTGATCCCATATAGGCTTCCTCCTTTAAGCAATAAGATATTTCTCCATTTATTACTCAACGGACCAAAGGGAAATCAAATCCGCCTTATGAGCATCATGCCATCCATTCCGTAAGTGCCAAAGCTGCACGAACAGCACGATTTCTATTCTGATCAGATCTGCTTTGTCGATCTGTGCATCCTTTTTTATCCTTCCACCAGCTACCACACACTCTTTCCGGTATAAAAAATTCCGCTGTGATTAATTAACATGATATTTCAATAGTTTCAAATACATCACCAGTCAGATCACAGATGTCCTGGATCTGAATCTCGGTATCATCAATCCGTAAGTGGACTGATGGATCAAAAAATTCTACGGTTCCAGATAATGTATGGTACTGGCCAATTAATGGATCCTTCCATGACTTTTGAAAATAAGTTGCCTGTATCTTCATTCCATATGCCAGGATCCTTAATTTCATATCCAACTCATTTTTCTTTTCCTCAGATAAATCTCTTTTTGGTTCATAAATGATTTCCTGTTGCCGGATTGTTTCATCCAGTCCACGAAGTGCCGCAAATGGAGCAAACTGTTTTGCCCTGCGTCCTACATCCATGGGATGCCTCCTGGAAACCGGTCTTGGTAAATATAAATACGGTTGATATGCACTTGCCAGCACTTTTTGCACCTCCTCTAAGCACGGTGACCACCAATTTGCTCATTGCGTTCTCTATAGGTGGAACACTCCAGCAGATTGGATCCACGCATGATTGCATTCTTTCCATAACGCTGCTTTACATTCAATACTGCTTCCTGTAAATGCCGTTCCTTATCGGTCTGTTTGGGATCATCAAACAGGCTGTACTGCACATAACTTTCAGGAGCAACCCTGTTCGCACACACCTCGATTCTTCGGATTCCGGTATATCTGTCTGCAATCCTGAGATATAAATCTTCCACTGCATCTATGATCTTTTTGGAACTGTTACTTTCTCTTTCGAGTTTTACGGTTCCTTTGGATGCCTCATGCTCATACCTGTGGTCATAGGCGATCCATAAGGTGAGAGAGCTTGTTACCAGTCCTTTTTCAAACAGATCCAGGACCAGATTATCTGTCATTTCCCTTACGATCACAAGTGCTTCGTCAAAAGAATAATTTCGCATCAGCACCTGACCATTTGAAAGGCTGTGTTCCTCCGAATGATAGTTCTTGATGTCACTCATCTTT
>VOFB01001991.1_pt1 | contig 41910 bp, 50 predicted proteins | sample 5384141 | NCBI WGS metagenome assembly VOFB01 (sample SAMN12384721, study PRJNA508395) | human gut metagenome | isolation source: healthy gut A | host: Homo sapiens
GGCGCCCGCGCCCCGCCCACGCCTGCGCCTGCGCCCGCGCCCGCGCCTGCGCCTGCGCCCGCGCCCGCGCGCCTGCGCCTGCGTCCGCGCCTCTGCCCGCGCCCGCACCCGCGCCCCGCGCCTGCGCCTGCGCCCGCGCCGCACGCACGCGCCCGCGCCTGCGCGCGCGCCCACACCCGCGCCCGCGTCGCGCGCACTCCGCACCCGCGCCTGCACCCGCGCCCGCGCCCACGCCTGCGTCCGCGCCCCTGCACCTGCACCCGCCTGCGCGCCGCACCCATGCCCCGCGCCCCGCCTGCGCCTCTGCACCTGCGCCCCGCGCCCCGCACCCGCGCCCCGCGCCCGGCCCACGCCCGCGCCTGCCCCTGCGCCCGCGCCTGCCCCCGCGCCCGTCTGCGGGCCGCTGCATGTCTGCCCTGTCCCAAAATCAGGACCATTTCCTGCCTGTGAAAAATGCGGACAAGTTGCTTGGGAAATATCATATTTTCAACATGTTCCTCCCAAAAACAACATTTTATAGCGGAATTACAATATAAAACATGAGTTTTGCATAGTAAATACAAATTTATATCTGGTATTCTTTTATTAACGAAATACAAACACTTTGTTCATTTTATGGGAGGTTGCAATGAAAAAAGCATTGGGAGAAGCATCTGTGTTCTGCTGTGCCTGTTCACCCTGGCGTCTGCGCTGTCCGGCTGCGGCGGCGGAGGCGGGCAGAAGGCCGTCTCTCTGTCCGCCGGCTGGTATGCCGCGCCTGCGGACACGCTCGATGAAGAAACGGCCGTCAAGGGTTTTGCTGAGGGTGAAGCCCTGACCCTGAGCCAGGCCTGCATGGAAACAGGGCCGGCGGCGGCTGCTACTACAGCAACGCCTTCAGGTGCTCGCTGGACGCGGGCAGGGGGACCGGGTCCTGCTCCGCCTGCACGATACCTGCGGCGGCGAGAAACTGTGGCTCAACGGCCGGGAGCTGACGCCGATCCCGTGATCGACGTCACAGCAGATCAAAAAGCGGGAGCAATACCCTTGTCATGCGCTGCAGCGGCGAACTCGTTTCACCGGGCAGCAAAGTGACGGTGGAAGTGCGTCCCGAGGTCATGGTGGAGGGCGTTTCCACCGGCCTCGATATGGAGAGCGGAAAAATTTCCCTGCATGTCGGCGTCCGCAATATGGGGGACGCCCAGGCTGAAAAAAACGCTGTCGGTCGTGCTGACTTCGATGGACAACAACGCCCCCGCGGCAGGGCGCACGCAGGCGGTGTCCATACCGGCCGGAAGCTCCGTGCAGAGCATTGAACTGGATATGCCGGACGTGATCGAATGGGGATACAAGAACCCCTACATATATAAAGTTAGCGTCACGCTGGACGGGGACGGCTATTCCGACTATGTCGGGTTCAAGTCGGTTTCGGTCGACGGGGACGGCTTCTATTCGGTCAACGGCGAGCGCACGTTTATCAAATGCGCCGAAATCACGCTGGCGGACGCGCTGGGCGGCGTCCGCGATATCCTGAACTATATTAAAACGTCGGGCTTCAACGCTGTCTGCGTGGCGGACGGCGCGCCCACAGAGGCCATGCTGGACTATTGCGACCGCCTCGGCCTGCTGGCCTTTCAGGACAGCGCCGCCGCAGGACGATCACATCAGCGCGGTCGGGTTTGACGGCGCGAGCACTCCTTTCAGGCCTCCGGCGGCGCGGACAGCGCGGCGCTGCGCGGCATAGAGGACGGCGGGCTTGTGCGCCTTTCGCTCGCCTACGGCAGCGATGCCCGCCGGGCGAGAGCCTTGTGCGCTGGTATGAAAGCGCGGGCGCGGGCGCGGATTTTGCCGCGGCCGAGGCGGAGAGCCGATACGGCCGATCGGCGGATATGGCGGCGCTGATCACAGCGGCGCGGGGAATCAGACGTCGCCGGCGTGATCGTCGCGATGGATATGACATATGTGAAAACCTCGTTTGCCGACGTCATGCCCGACAGCCTCAACGACCTGCGCTTCACCGTTTCGGCCGACCGGACGAATCTGTACACTACCGATTCTCTGCGCCTGAGGGTGGGAATCTCAATTTTGAGGTGCTGGACCCGAAACCGTACAGCGTGAAAATCAGCATTGTGGGCGAGCAGGGGCTGGCCTACACACCAAAACCGTCGAGGCCGACCTCTCCGGCGGGCATGTAACCGCCGTCCTGGACGAGTCGATCCCGCTTGCCGGCTATGCGCCCGGCCGCTATCAGGTGGCGTGCGAGCTCGTGTACGGCGGCCATCCCACCTGCGGCGAAATGTACTTCCATGTGAGCGACCGTGCGGCCCTGCCCCGCATCAGCGCAACGGTCTATGCAGCGGGGCTTTCCGAGCACCAGAAAACCCTGCTTTCCGAGCAGGGCGCGGCTGTCGCGGACTATACCGGCGCGGAGAGCGGCACGGTGATCCTGGGCGCGGGCTGCACCGATCAGACCCCTGCTGGAAAAAGCGTCCTCCGCGAAAAACCTGATCCTGCTCGCGCCGCAGAATTTCGGCTTTGCAGGCCTGCCCGTGGAGGCGTCGGAAAGCGCCGATGCCGGCCGTGTTCGCCGCGGCGGGCGAATACACTGCCGGTTCTGCCGCGGCGGGCGGCTACCTGACCGGCGCGGAATTTGGCGACATATTTACAGGCGCGGCCTTTTACGCATCGCCGCAGGTCCCGGTCGTGTCCGGTCTCAGCGTCTCGGCGGACGGCTCCCACGGCCACGGCGCTTGTGTGCGGCGTGTTTGAAACGGACGGCGGCACGGTATCTCTCTGCACGCTGAATACGGGCGCGCAAATCCGTTTACGGACGCCCTGCTGCTCCGCCTTGCAAGCAATTAAGTATGCCGGAGGTGTAATGATATGAAGACTAAGGGCTTTAAAGTACTCGCCGCCGTTTTGCTGATCGCCGCGCTGGCGCTCGCCGTCTGCGGCGCCGCGCCGGACTTTTCGGCAAGCGCGAAAGAGGCTCCGGCGAACCAGAACCTTTCCCTCTGCCTCAAGGACGACTGGCACGTCTATGTGGACGGCAATAATTCCGGTGAAGAAAACGAGTGGTACACCGGCTTTATGGGCAGCGGCAAGACCGTCTCCCTGCCGTATGATACGGCGCAGGACGCCTGGACCAGCGTCATCTGGTTCGGCAACATCTTCCAGGCCGACCTGGGCCTTCAGGAGGGGCAGCGCGTCGTTCTTGATTTCGAGGGCGTCCAGTACTATGCGAAAATATGGCTCAACGGCAGCTATATCGGCGATCACGAGGGCGGCGTGGAGCGCTTCTCCTTTGACGTGACCGACTATATCCGCGACGGCGAGGGAGAACCTGCTGGCGCTGCGCCTGTATACGCCCCGCGGGGAGGACACCCACGAGGGCGGGCACGACGGCGAGCTCGCCTGGGGCCTGTTCGGCGGCACCCAGCGGATTCAGACCCCCGTGTACGTCCGGGTCGTGCCGGAGGTGCATATTGTCGATACATATGTGAACACGAACTATGCGGACGGCACGGTCGATGTGGAACTCACGGTGGACAACGCGTCCTACACCGCCAGCCGCGTCCGCGTCACGACGGATATGCAGGAGAGCGGCGCGGGCCTCTCCCTGGTACAGTCGGTGAAAAACTTCCGCGTCCAGCCGGGCCGCAGCGTCCTTTCCTATACGTTGAAGCTGGATTCGTTCAAGGCGTGGTCGCCCGACGAACCGAACCTGTACGACGTGAGCGTCGTGCTGGAGGACAAAAGCAGCGGACTGCGCGACTATTCCGGACGTAGCCGTCGGCTTCAAGGACCTGCGCGTGGACGACGAGGGCTACTTTGTGCTCAACGGCGAGCGGTTCTTTGTGAAGAGCTGCCACACCGGCAGCTATGTCATCGGCTCCATCGACGTGGGCGCGGACATCGAAAAGCAGCTTCACCAGCTCGACTATTACAAGGCCAGCGGCTTTAACATGGTCCGCTTTATCAGCGCGCCGGCCCTGCCCGAGATGCTCGACTACTGCGACAGAATCGGCCTGATGGTGTATGAGGAGCCGTACATGTCCTGGAAGCAGACGGACTATGAGCGGACGACCGAGCTCTTCCACGAGTCGGTCGCGCAGATTGCGCGGCGGGACAGAAGCCACGTCAGCTTTTCCGTGCTGTGCATGCTCAACGAGACTTTCGGCACGGAGGTGACCCATACCAATCAGCGGTTCGAGGCGGCCGTATCCGCGCCGCAGGTCGTCCGCCGGATCGACAACGACGTGCTCCTGCTCCTGTCCTCCGGCCGGTGGGACAACACGCTGGAGATCGCCTCCGCCTGCAACCCCGGCTCGTCCGAGTGGAATGCGTACATGGGCAACGAGGGCGGCGTGGAAGCGACGAACGAAACGTTCCAGCAGAGCTTTTTCCGGCATGGGCGACCTGCACTTTTACCCCACCATGCCGTACAACGCGGCGGTGGGCGACCTGTTCCGCTCCATGGGCGATGTGCGCGCCTCTTTCCTGTCGGAGGCGGGCGCGGGCAGCCAGCACAATATCATATCCGACTACTATACGCTGATACAGGAGAAAAACCACGGCCTCAGCTTTTCCTATAACAGCGACATTGCGACACAGCTCAAAGTTCTCTCCGGGCTGTTCGAGGAGTATCGGCTCAACGAGATATACGGCGCGCAGGAGGACTTCATCATCGAGTCCCAGCGCCTGTCGGCTGTACAGCGTTCCCTGCTTGCGGACTATATCCGCTCCAACCCCAGAATAAGCGGCTACTCCCCTGACCCAGGGCGGATATCGGCTACCGCGGCGAGGGCGTACTCGAGGGCGCAATGACGCATAAGGCCACCATGTTCGATACGCTGCGCGCTGCTGGAACGACCTTCGCTGGTGTATCAACCTCAGAAACTACAACCTGTACTCCACCGACGAGCTCCAGCTCACCGTCGACCTTTCGGACATCAACGTGCTGGAAGAGGGCAGGGGAATACAGCGCGTACATCTCCATCACCGGCGGCGGGAAGACGATGTGGTCCAAAACGGTAACGCTCACGGAAAACGGGACGTTCGTCGTCCCCGTGCTCAGCGAGAGCGTATCCCTTGCCGATTTCCCGAGCGGAGAATACACCATAAGCGCGGTCCTCAGCGGCGAAAACGCCGGCAGCGCGGCCAAGAACTTCTGGGTGACGAATGTTGCCGATATGCCCAGAGTCTCCGGCACTGTGTATCAGTACGGACTCAGCGACGAGGTGATCGGGGGTGTACAAATCCTACGGCGCGTCCGTCGTGGAATACAGCGGCCAGGCCGTCCCGGAGAAGAGCACATCATCCTGATCGGCAGAACGCCCGGAAAGAGCGTCCTGGACGCGGCCTATGCGGCGGCGCAGGAGGGGGCTGCCATGTCGTCGGCGTTACGGCCGAGGCCCTGGGCGGCGACGCGTACACGTACGGCAGCCTGCCCTTTGAAGACAAGGTCGCCGTTTCAACCACGCAGAACTGGCTGTACCACTCCGACTCGGTTCTGTACGATACTGCGCTCACGCAGGGCCTGCAGACGGACGGACTTGTCGACCCTCTGTATTACGAGGATATTTACAACGCCAAGTACTACCAGCTCAAAACGACGCCCGACGAGATCCACTGCGTGCAGATGCTGCTCGGCGACGATGCGACAACCAACAACTACACGCTGCTCTACGGCATTAAGTGCGGCACATACAACTGGGGCAGCGGCTATATCACGGTCAACACGTTCGACCTGGCCGAGGGCGCCGGCTCTCCCGCAGCCGACCGGCTGCTTGTGAACCTGGCAAAACTATCTCGGCGGCAAGTAATTACGAAAAGGAGAATGAACATGAAAAAATATTGTCAGTGCTTCTTGCGTTCGTCCTCTTCCTTAGCCTGGCCTCGAACGTCCTCGCGGCCGAGCATGCGGTAAACGGCCTGCCGGCAGTGACGCTGGACGGCGCAATCACCGAGGAGGAGTGGGGCAAGCCCATCTTCTCCGGCGTGGACAAGGCGAAGGCCACGGACGGCTCGGTCGATTCGCTGATGACATACTGGGATTTCGACCCGTCCTATGCGGGCGGGGAGAGCATCGACCTGTATGTGAACAACGACTCCGTCAACCTGTACTTCGGCCTTGTCGTGCACGATACCACGCCTGACGCCTCCTCGGACGGCACCAATCTGTGGCAGCACCAGAATTTCACCTTCACCTTTCATACAGCGCCCCGGACACGACTGTGCCGCATATTGAATTCGAGGGCGACCAGTACGAGCAGTACACCGGCTACCGCATCGGCATGCTGGCCGACGGCAGCCTGAAAAGCGAGTGCCTCTCCCCTGGGCGTGGACCCCGTGGAACTGACCGCAGGCCGGGACTACGCCGTGGTATACGACGAGGCGGCAAAGACCATGACCTATGAGGTCGCGATCCCCTACGAAGGCACGAATATGAATCTGGAATCCACCAACTACATGGCCTTCAGCATGCTCGCCGCGCTGAATATAGACAGCAACCCGGTCAGCGGCGCGACGGACGGCGCCAGCCGCTTCCTGCTCGGCACGGGCGCCGCGTTTGGCGGCGGTCCCAACAACTTCGCCCACCAGGGGCAGGCGGCCGTCATCGTGCTCAACGACGCGTCAGCCGTCGCCGGCGTCATGCCTCCTGCAGCGGAAGAGCCCGAGCCGGAGGAGCCCGAGGCCGACGCGCCTGCCGAACAGCCGGCGGACCCGGAGCCGTCCGTGCAGGAGACCGTCGTTGTGGAAAAAAGTGGAAAAGGAAATCGTCTGGAAGCCCGGCGTGTGCATGATCGTCATCATCGCTTCCGGCGCCGTGGTGCTCGCCTCCGCGGCGGTCATCGCATGGTCCTGTATCCGGCGCAGGCCGAAACGGCAAGCCGAACCGGAAACGGCGGACGAAGCTGAACAGCCTGCCGCGGCGGAAGAATCCGAAGCCGGCGGCCAATAAGGCGGACACGGAGGAGCATATGAAAAAATTTGTTGCAATCATGCTGTCGGCCGTGCTGTGCGCCGCTCTGGCCCTGCCGGTTTTCGCGGCGGACGCGGATTACGCCGTAAACACCGCCGCGGACAATATTGTGATCGACGGTAAGGTGGACTCCGGCGAGTGGGGGCGAGCCGGTGTTCACCACCACGCCCGACGAGTGCTTCAAGAAACAGACGGACGGCTGGAACTACTGGTCGTTTGTTCCCGCGCCGGAAAACCAGTCGTTTGAACTGTACGTCACCAACGACGCGGACTATGTGTATGTCGCCGGCAAACTGGTCAACGCGGACAGGGACATGGCCTGTACGGATATAGCGGACCTGTGGCAGCATCCGCATTTCACCTTCACCCTGGCCCCCTACGAAAAGGACCTCGTCTGCCCGGTCATCACCTTTCAGGACGAATACTATGAGCAGTACGTCTGCTATGCGCTCGGCCTTGTAAACGGCGCGCCCGCGCAGTCCTGCACTTCACAGGGCATGACCACGTACGACCTTGCGGCCGACCAGTTCGGCGCGTCGTACGACGACGCGGCCCGCACCTATCACTATGAGTGCAAAATACCGCTGGCCTACACCAACCTCGACATCAGCAATACCAATGTCGTCGTCATGGGTCTGGACATCACCGACGCGGCAAAGGACGGGGCCTCCGGCAACCGCTACCTGGTCTCCCAGGCGGGCGAACGCGGCATGGCGTGGATGGGCCCCGGCGTATTCTCGCACCAGAAGACGAACCCCCTGAAAATCGCGCTCAACGACGCGGACTCCCTGCGCGGCAAACGCTTTTACCCGATTGACGAGCAGGAGCTGGCGATGAAGAGGCTGGAGGCCGAGTACGCGGCATACAGGCCCGGCATGACCGCCGCGGCCGTGTGCGCCGCCGTAGCCGCCGTCTGTGCGGCCTCGGCCGCCGCAGTCTGCGTTGTAAAAAATAAAAAGCCAAGCCAAAAGGAGGAAAAAACACAATGAAAAAACTGCTGTCACTGCTGCTGGCGCTGCTCATGGTCTTTGCGCTCAGTTCCACCGCGCTTGCGGCCGTCATCCCCGCCGCGGCGGTGAGCGCCGTTACCGTCGACGGCGTCCTCAGCGCCGGGGAGTGGGGCGAACCCAGCTTCCACGGCGACAAGAACACAAACTGGTCAAACAACGGGGCCTTCGGCTGGGATTTCTGGCAGAATTCCGCGCCGCCCGAAAACGAGAGCTACGACGTCTGGCTCGACCATGACGCCAGCTACGCCTATGTCGCCGTCCGGCTGAACAACACCTTTGCCAAGGACACGGGCTGTACCGGCACGGGCGATATGTGGACCCACGCCAGCCTGGCGTTCACCCTCTCGGCCTACGACGCATCCACCACCGTACCCCGGATCACGTTTGAGGGCCAGGAATATGAGCAGTACTCCTATTGGGCCGTGGGCCTTGTAGGCGGTACGACAAAGGCGAATTTCGGGCTGGCCCAGGGCCGGACTCCCGCAGACCTTGCCGACAGCGAATACGCCATCACCTATGACGACGCAACCAGCTCCTATATTTATGAAATGGCCATCCCGCTGTCCAAGACCAATATCTCGCCCGACAGCGAGGGCATGGTCTTCTCCATGGACCTGCGCACGCCGCTGCAGGACGGTGCGTCCGCGGCCAACCGGTACCTCACCTGCCCGGTCGCCCAGCGCGCTGAGGGCGCGTCCGGACTCGGTGCGGAGAACTTCCAGCATACGTTTACCAATCCGCTGATCGTATTCACCGGCGGCCAGCCGACGGTTGGCAGCGTGGGGGATTCCGCCTCGGCCTTCTCCGGCAGCATCACGCTCGACGGCGTAGTCAGCGCGGAAGAATGGGGCCAGCCCGTCGTCGTGACCAGCCCCGACCACTGCCAGGATACCTGGGGCAGCTTCTGGAAATTCGGCCCTGAAAATTGCAGCCCGCTGCAGGGGCCAAACTCTACGTCACCAACGACGCGGACAACGTCTATCTCGCCTTTACGCTGGACCATGTGAAGATAGACAAGAACGCCTGCACCGACGCGTCTCTGCTCTGGCAGAATGCGCACTTCGGGTTCGACATCGCCAAGTATGACTCGGCGACCACCGTTCCCCGCATTGAGTTTGAGGGAAATCAGTACGAGCAGTACACCGGCTTCTGGCTCGGCTTTGTCAACGGCCAGCCCACAGCTACGGTCAGAACCCAGGGCATAGATGCGTGGGAACTGCCGGCGGAAAACTTCGCAATCCAGTATGACGAGGCGGCTGAAACGATCACCTACGAGGTGAAGCTCCCCGTCAGCAAAACCAATATAGACCTGGACGAGACGCGGGACGTCGCGCTCTCCGTCTCCGCCGCAGGCCCCTTTTCCAGCAATCTGTACGATCCGGCAAACCCGGGCGCAAACCGCTATAATATCACAACCGGCGTCGCCGGCGCCCAGGCGCCGGGGCGTTCTCCATAAGGACAACGCCCTGAAGATCACCCTGAACGCACCGTCCGCACCGCCCGTGAAGCCCGAAACGCCCGAAACCTGGATCGGCGGCAAGGCGTCTGCTTTCTCCGGTAAATCAAGCTCGACGGCAAGGTCTCCGAGGCGGAATGGGGCAAAGCAGTCGTTTCCACCACGCCCGGCCACGCCACGTCGGCGGACGATGTTTTGGACTTCTGGTCCTACAACCCCGGCGCGGTGAACGACGCGCAGAACGCCAAACTCTACGTCACCAACGACAAGGAGTATCTCTACGTCGCGGCAACGCTCACCAAGGCGCAGATGGATACCGGCTGCACCAGCGCCGGCGAGATCTGGCAGTACGCGAACTTCGGCTTCAGCGTCTCGGGCTATGACAAGGACAGCACCGTCAAGGTCATCGAATTCGAGGGCGATAAGTACGAGCAGTACACCTCTTTCTGCCTCGGCTTTGTCAACGGAAAGCCCGCGGCCCAGTGCAAAACGCAGGGGATAGACCCGTGGGAACTGCCCGCCGAGAACTATGCGGTCGCGTATGACGCCGCGTCTGAAGCCTATACCTATGAGCTGAAAGTGCCCATGAACCGGACGAACATCAATCTCCACGACGGGCTTGACATTGCGCTGAGCGCCTCGATCGCGCAGCAGCGGGTGGGCACTGCGTTTGCCAACGTCTACCAGATCGCCACCGGCTACGCCTTCTGCGGCGGCCCCGGCAACATGGCGCATAAGGACGGCAACGCCCTCAGGATCACGCTCAACGACACCCGGAAGAACATAGACGTGTTCGTGAAGGACACCGCGCCTGCCATCTCCCAGGCAGTCACGATCGACGGCAGAATCACCGACGCCGAATGGGGCGGCGGCCCCGTCGTGTCCACCACGCCCGGCCATTGCCAGGCCACCTGGGGCAACTTCTGGCAATTTGACCCCTCCTCCGTGAACCCCGAGCAGAACGTCAGGCTCTATGTGACCAACGACGCGAAATATCTCTATATCGGCGCCACCATCGACGAGTGCGATCTGGACGAGACCTGCACGAATGTGAGCGACCTGTATAAATCGGCGCATTTCATTTTCTCCGTCTCGGGCTACGACAAGGACCACACCGTCAAGATCATTCCCTTTGAGGGCAGGACTATGAGCAGTACACCGGATTCATGATGGGCCTTGTAAACGGGGAGAAGGCGTCCTACACCTTCACCCAGGGGCATGCGGCATGGGAGCTGCCCGCCGAGGATTACGCCATTGTGTACGACCCCGAGGCCCGCACCTATACCTATGAGGTCCGCATCCCCTTTGTCAAAACGAACATCACCTCCAGCACCATCGCCCTGTCGGCCAGCGTGGGCGCGCCCTACACCGGCGGCGACGCGGCGAACCGCTACAATATCACCACGGGCGCCGCAACCTGCGGCGGGCCCGCGAACTGGGCGCATAAGGACAACGCACTTGTCATTCATCTTCTGACAAACCCCGAAACCGGCGATCCTGTCGTGTTTGCCGCCGTCGGTCTTGCCGCCGCCGCGCTGGCGCTGTGCGGCCTGTGCACTATCCGCAGAAGAATTTCCGCCCGGTAATTTCCGCCTCCATTCCGCCGGCGCGTCCGGCCGATACAGAGCGGCGCTTCCATCGGAAGCGCCGCTCTTTACGGAAAACGGCCCGGCGTATGCCCTGAAAGTCCCGTCCCGGAAACGCCAGCCGCAGGGCGCGCGCCTGTGCGCCCCGCCCCCAGCGCCGGTAATCACAGAGGGCGCTTCCGACGGAAGCGCCCCTGTTCACAAAAAAAGCCCGGCCTCCTGTAATGCCGCTCTCTCCGCCGCCCTTTCTTCATTCCGGCGCGCCCTTGTGCCGCCGGCCGTGCGGCCCCGTCCTGTGCGCCGAACTTCGCCGTCAGGAGCTCCCGCGCGCCCCGCCGCAAGGTATTCCCGCACAAAAGATCCGCCGCTGTACAGCGGCGGATTTCCGTCTGTTTCCATAAACGCCCGCGGCAGAGCCGGCGCGGCGCAGGCACGGGCGCGGGCGCGGGCGTTTCCCGTATGCGCCGTTACAGCACCTTTGCCAGAAAGGTCTTGAGGCGTTCGCTCGGGGATTGGCGAAAACGGTTCAGGCGCGTTTTCCTCCACAATTTTGCCCTCGTCCATGAAGATGATGCGGGTGCCGACCTCCTTGGCGAAGTTCATCTCATGCGTGACGACGACCATCGTCATCCCGCTCGCCGCAAGGTCGCGCATAACCTCGAGCACCTCGCCGACCATTTCCGGGTCGAGCGCGCTTGTGGGCTCGTCAAAGAGCATGACGTCAGGGTCCATGCACAGCGCGCGCACGATGGCGACGCGCTGTTTCTGCCCGCCGGAGAGGCGGGAGGGGTAAGCGTCGGCGCGGTCTTTCAGGCCGACGCGGTCGAGCAGCTCCAGCGCCTTCTGCTCAGCCTGCTGCTTGGACAGCCCGTGCAGCTTCATGGGCGCGAAAGTCATGTTCTTCAGCACGGTCATGTGCGGGAACAGGTTGAACTGCTGAAAGACCATGCCCATCTTCTGGCGGTGCAGGTTTATATTCACCTTGGGGTTGGTAATGTCCGTGCCCTCAAACAGCACCTTGCCGCCGGTGGGCTGGTCGAGCAGGTTCAGGCAGCGCAGGAAAGTCGATTTTCCGGAGCCGGACGGCCCGATCACGACGACGACTTCGCCTCTGCGGATTGCGCGTTCACGCCGTCGAGGGCGTGAATGTCGCCGAAATACATCTGCAGGTCCTGCGCTTCAATCAGCACGTCAGTGGTCACTGTTACGCAGCCTCCTTTCCAGCCTGGAAACAAGGGCCGAGAGCCCGACGACCAGGATCAGGTAAATGAGCGCGACGGCAATCAGGGGCAGCAGCGGGTCGAAGGTGCGGCCCTTGATGATGTCGCCCGCCTTGGTCAGGTCCTGCAGCGCAATATAGCCGGAGACCGACGTCTCCTTGAGCAGTACGATAAACTCGTTGGCCAGCGCGGGCAGAACGTTTTTGAACGCCTGCGGCATGATAACGGAGATCATGGTGCGTGGGTAGTTGAGGCCCAGGCTCCGGCTCGCTTCGAACTGGCCCCGGTCGAGCGACATGATGCCGGAGCGGAATATCTCTCCGCGACATAGGCCGCCGAGTTGAGGCCGAAAGCGATGACGGCGACAAACGTCTTGTCAATGTCGACGGCGGCGAAGATCACGAAGTAGATAATCATTAGCTGGACAACGACCGGCGTGCCGCGGAAGATGGTGAGGTAGAATTTGCAGATGGCGTTGCCCACCTTCATTTTTCCGGTCATATCGTGCGTGGAGCGTATCACGGCGATGATAAAGCCGAGCACGATGCCGATAATAATGGCGAAGAAAGTGATCTGCAGCGTAACGCCCAGGCCCTCCCAGAGATACCGCCAGCGGTCGTCCTTAATGAAGTCGTTATAGAATTTGTCTTTGAACGTTTCGAACCATGCACCCATGCGCAGGCCTCCCATAGTAAAGAAAAAACGCAGGGGCGTCCGCAGCGCCCCGCGCTTTCCTGATAATTCATAAATGCGTTTTAGTCGGCTTTGATGTACTTGTCGATGATTTTCTGCAGCGATCCGTCTTCCTTGAGCTCGCCGAGCGCCTTGTTTACCTTTTCCAGCAGCTCGTCGTTGTCCTTCGCGATGGCGATGGCGTACTCTTCGACCGCGTAGGCGGATTCGAGAATCACAAGCCCTTCGTTTTCAGCGACAAAGACCTTGGCGGGCTCGTTGTCGATGACAACGGCGTCCACCTTGCCCTGTGCGAGCGCCTGCACGGCGTCCGCGCCGTTCTTGTAGCGCTGTACGTCCGCATCGGGATAGTCCTCGGAGACATACATGTCGCCCGTGGTGTTTTCCTGCACGCCGACGGACTTGTCGGCCAGGTCGTCGGCCTCGGCGATGTCGGAGCCGTCCTTGACGATGATGACCTGCTCCGCGGTCGTGTACGTGTCGGAGAAGTTTACGTTCTCAAGCCTGTCCGGGCGCACCGTCATGCCCGCAAGGCCCATATCGGCCTTGCCGGACGCGACCGCGTCGATAATCGCGCCGAAATCCATGTCCTCCACCTTGAGCTCCACGCCGAGCTTGTCGGCGATGGCCTGGGCGATCTCGACGTCGATGCCGGTGATATCGTCGCCCTCATGGTATTCATAGGGCGGGAAGTTGGCGTTGGTAGCCATGACGAGCTGGTCTTTTTCTCCCCCGCCGCCGCAGGCTGAGATACCGGCGAGCAGGCATACGGCCAGAAGTACGGCCAGAATTTTCTGCATGTGTTTCATATTGTTTTCCTCCCAAGCGATAAATAATGCGAATAATACAAAACATTATAGTATAAATATTCTATTTTGGCAAGACTTTTTTCAAAATTCCTTGAATCGTGTTTGTTTTGTCCGGGCGGCGGTTCTCCGTCCCCGCTTCTAACGGTGCATAGCGGCTCATATACTGAAAAGGAAGCGCCCATTTCGAAAACCGGAGGAGAATATATGCAAACCGTCTGGATCTATATTGCATTTGTGCTCGGCGTCGTCCTCATCGTCAAATGCGGGGATATGTTTGTGGAAGCCGCGGGCTGGATCGCCTGTGTGTCGGGCATACCCGCCTTTGTAATCGGGGCGACTGTGGTGAGCTTCGCCACCACCCTGCCGGAGCTGATCGTGTCGTCCATCGCTGCGGCCCACGGCATGGAGGCGCTTGCCATCGGCAACGCGGTCGGCTCCGTTACGGCGAACACGGGCCTGATCCTGTGCACAAGCATCCTGTTTATGCCGCTGACGCTCGGCCGCAGGCAGTTCATGGGCAAGGCGGTGCTGCTCATCGTCTCGCTCTGCGCGCTGCTTCTGCTCACGATGGACGGATTGCTGACTGCCGGAGAGGGTCTGCTGCTGCTCGCCCTGTTCGCCCTGTTTGTCGCGGAGAACCTGCGCGCGGCTAAGCGGGAGGACGCCGGCGGCGGCCGCCCGCCGAAGCCCGGCCGGAAAACCGTGGCCGGCAACGTCGTCAAGTTCATCGTCGGCGCGGCCGGCATCGTCGTCGGCTCCAGGCTGCTGGTGGACGGGGGCAGCATCGCCCGCATGCTCGGCGTCCCGGAGTCGGTCATCGGGTTTACCGTGCTTGCCATCGGCACGTCCTTACCCGAACTTGTCACGGCCGTCACGGCCCTTGTCAAGCGCGAGACGTCGCTGTCCGTGGGCAATATCCTGGGCGCGAACATCATCGACACAGTCCTGATTTTGCCGGTGTGCGCGTTTATCTCGGGCGGGGCGCTGCCCCTGGAGTCATCCATGCTCATGGTCGATCTGCCCGTCTGCATCGCCATAACGCTCATGGTGCTGCTGCCCGCGTTTTTACGCGCAGATTCAGCCGCTGGCAGGCGTTTCCGGCCCTGGCCTGCTACATCGGCTACGTGGCCTACATCTGTACGGTCTGACGCGCCGGCCGGGCTTTGTATGGCGCGTGTAAACAGCGTGTAAAAGATTGCGCGCCGGGTTGTAAAACCGCGTTCGCCGTATTATAATCAGTAGATGCGGCCGCGGTGCGGCCGGTTGTGAAATGCGAAAGGCGGGAATGCGGAATGCGAATTTACATTGTGGAAGACGACGCCGACATACGCGGGATGATGACCTATGCGCTGCGCAACAGCGGCTACGAGGTCGAGGGCTTCGGCGACGGCAAGAGCTTTTTTGAAGCCGTCGGCGCCCGCACGCCCGACCTTGTGCTGCTCGACATTCTGCTCCCCGGGGAGGACGGCCTGTCCCTGCTCAGCGCCCTGCGCGCCCGGCCGGAGACAAAGGATTTGCCGATCATGATGGTAACGGCCAAGACCACGGAACTGGACAAGGTCACCGGCCTGGACATGGGCGCGGACGACTATCTCACAAAACCGTTCGGGATCATGGAGCTGGTCTCCCGGGTCAAGGCGCTGCTGCGCCGGACCGCGCCCAAGGAACAGGCGCAGGTCTACCGCTGCGGCGACGTGGAGCTGGACGATTCCCGCCACGCCGTCACGGTCGGCGGCGAACCCTGCATCCTCACCTATAAGGAATACGAACTGCTCAAGTTCCTGCTCATCAACCAGGACATCGTCGTCTCCCGCGAGAAGATCATCTCCCACGTCTGGGGCTTCGACTACGGCGGGGAGAGCCGCACGGTGGACATGCATGTCAAGACCCTGCGCCAGAAGCTCGGCGAGAGCGGGGCGCTGATTAAAACGGTCCGGAACGTGGGCTATAAGCTTGGAAAGTGATCGAACGTGAAACGGAAAGTACGTACACAGCTTCTTCTGATGGGCCTGTTGTCGGCGCTTCTCGCATCCATCCTGCTGGCAGTCGCCTTTTTTAAAGGCTATACCCGGCAGGTCGGGCGGGACCTGCGGGCATATGCCGACCTCATCCTCGCCGGCGCCGACAATCTGGACGACGCCGCGTCTTTCGGCGTACGCGGCGGAGGACCGCCGCATCACCGTCATATCCGCCTCGGGCGAAGTGCTCTACGACAGCGCGTCCCCGGGCCTGCAGCACGAAAACCACCTGCTCCGGCCGGAGGTGGCGGCGGCCCAGCGCACAGGCGAGGGCTACGCCGTCCGCCGTTCCGACACGCTCGGCCGCCAGGTCCATTACTGCGCGGTCCGCATGGACAACGGCAGCGTACTGCGCGTCTCGGTGGAGAGCGCCTCGCTTCTGCCTCCTGCGGGCACGATCGCGTGGCAGCTCGCGCTGATGCTCGCCGTGTTGACCGGCCTTGCCGTCCTGCTCGCCGTCATCCTTACAAGGAAGATCCTGAAACCCATCTATGCCCTGGCCTCCGACGGCGCGGGCCTGTCCGCGGAGGAGGGGCGCATCTATCCCGAGCTTCGCCCCTTTGTGCGCGAAATCCGCACCCAGCGCGACCAGATCCTCGCCCAGATGCGCAAGCTGGAGGAGGAGGAGAACCGCCTGCAGGTGATCATACGTCATATGACGGAGGGCCTTGTCGTGCTGGACGAGTCGGGCCGCATCCAGCTTGCCAACGAGAGCGCGCACCGGCTGCTCGAGCTGCCGGACGGCTGCGAGGGGACGGCGCTTGCCGAACACGTCGCCAGCCCCGAGCTGCTCAAAGTGCCTCAATCTGCAGCCTGCCCAGAGCCGCACCGCCTTTGTGGACATCGGCGGAAAACAGCTCCAGGTCATGGCCAACAACGTGTCCGCCGCCGCCGGATTCGCGGGGTCATCTGCTTTATCGTGGACGTGGGCGAACAGCGCCAGATTGAGAAGATGAAACAGGAGTTCACCGCCAACGTCTCGCACGAGCTGAAAACGCCGCTCACCTCGATTTCCGGCTATGCGGAGATGATCGAGAACGGCATGGCCAAAGAGGAGGACATCCGGGGCTTCGCCTCGATCATCCGCAGGAGGCGGGCCGCCTGCTCACGCTTATCAGCGATATCATCCAGCTCTCGGAGCTGGACGACCCGGAGGGCGCCATGCGCCTGGAGCGGGTGGACCTGCTCGAACTGGCGCTGGAGTGCGAGGCCATCCTGGCCCTGCCGGCGGAGGCGCGCAATATCACCTTCACCGTCATCGGCGGCCACAGCTATGTGACCGGCGACCGGGGCATGCTCGGAGTCGTCTACAACCTTTTGCGACAACGCCATCCGCTATAACCGCGACGGCGGCAGCGTGGACGTGCTTGTGCGCCTCGGGCGAACTGACGGTCCGGGACACGGGCATCGGCATCCCCAAAGAGCATCAGGACCGCATTTTCGAGCGTTTTTACCGGGTGGACAAGAGCCGGTCCAAGCAGACGGGCGGCACAGGCCTGGGCCTTGCCATTGTCAAGCATATTACGGAACGCCACGGCGCGCGTATCGAGCTGTCGAGCCGCGCGGGCGCCGGCACCGAGATTACGGTGCGCTTTAAAAAGGAGTAGCTATGAAAATCACATATGAACAGATCAAAAACAATCCCACGGCCCGCGCGCTGGTGGGGAAGGCCGACGAGGCGATGTTCAACATCGGCTATACGGAGCACAGCCTCGCCCATGTCGTCCATGTGGCGGACGTCGCGCAGTACATTCTGCTCAAGCTCGGCTATTTCCGAGCGGGAGGCGGAGCTCGCCCGGATCGCCGGATATCTGCACGACATCGGCAATATTGTAAACCGTACCGGCCATGCCCAGTCCGGCGCGGTGATGGCCTACCAGTTTCTCAGCGGGCTCGGCGCCGACGTGGAGGATATCGCGGATATCGTCACGGCCATCGGCAACCACGACGAGGGCAGCGCCTCTCCGGTCACGCCCATCGCCGCGGCCCTGATCATTGCGGACAAAACCGATGTGCGCCGCAGCCGCGTGCGCAACGTGGACCCCGCGTCCTTCGATATTCACGACCGCGTGAACTACTCGGTGCAGGAGTCCGTCACCGAGATCGACACCGAACACGCCGAAGTCCTGCTCCGGCTGCAGATCGACACGCGCTACTGCTCGGTCATGGACTATTTTGAAATTTTCATGCAGCGCATGATCCTCTGCCGCCGCGCCGCGGAAAAGCTGGATCTGGAGTTTCATCTCGACATAAACGGCCAGCGCATGGTCTGATCCGGCGTCTGGCCCGCCGCAGGAATTCACATCCATGCGGCGGGGCCTGCTTTTCTCTGCGCCGCGCCTTGGCCCGGTTTCCGTTCGTAGCCGTACACGGACTGTCTGTAATTTCCGGCCCGCACCGGCCTGTTTTACCCGTTTTCCGCGTCCTCGCATGGGGCCTCTTTTCCCGCGCATTGCTGCAGCCGCACATCCTGCCCGCGCCTGCGCCTGCGCCTGCGCCTGTGCCCGCACCCCCGCGCCTGCGCCTGCGCCTGTGCCTGTGCCCGCACCCCCGCGCCTGCGCCTGCGCCTGTGCCTGTGCCCGCACCCGCGATTGCGCCCCACGCCTGCGCCCCTGCGCCCGCGCCTGCGCCTGTGCCTGTGCCCGCACCCGCGATTGCGCCCACGCCTGCGCCCCGCGCCTGCGTTTGCGCCTCCTGCGTCCGCGCCCCGCGTCCGCGCTTGCGCCTGCGCCCAGCTCCGCCCACGCCCTGCGCCTGCGCCTGCGCCCGCGCGCCCCTGCGCCCGCGCCTGCGCCCGCGCCCGCGCCCGCGCTCCGCGCCTGCGCCCGCGCCCTGCGCCTGCGTTTGCGCCTGCGCCTGCGCCTGCGCGCCCGCGCCTGCGCCCGCGCCCGCGCCTGCGCCTGCGCCTGCGCGCCTGCGCCTGCGCCCCACGTCTGCGCCCTGCGCCCTGCGCCTGCGCTTGCCTGCGCCTGCGCCCGCGCCTGCGCCTGCGCCTGGCGCCCGCGCTCTGCGCCCTGCGCCCGCGCCTGCGCCTGCGCCCACGCGCCTGCGCCCGCGCCCGCGCCTGCCCGCCTGCGCCCGCGCCTGCGCCTGCGCCCCCGTCTGCCGCGCCTGCGCCCGCGCAGGCGCCTGCGCCTGCGCCCGCGCCCGCGCCTGCGCCCGGAGGGCTGCTTCCAACGCCGCCTGCGGGTTTGGCCCCTGCAAGCGCCGCCCGGTCCGAAGTATACAGTCGTCGGCTGCGCCCTTTTTCGCGCTTATTTTACACGGATTTTACATTGCGTAGACCTTTTCTTTTTACGCAGATTATATATGATGTAGAACGGAAAGCGAAGGTGATGGCGAGTCATGGATATATTTTCAGTCTTAACGCTGTTCGGGGACTGGGCCCTGTTCCTTTACGGCATGAACGTCATGGGCAGTTCACTGGAAAAGCTGGCGGGCAGCCGTCTGAGCGGATTCTCGAGCGGCTGACGGACAATCCCATCAAGGGCGTGCTGCTGGGCCTGGGCGTCACGGCGGTCATCCAGTCGTCGTCTGCGGTCACGGTCATGGTCGTCGGCTTTGTCAACGCGGGTATCATGAAGCTGGCGCAGGCGGTCGGCGTAATCATGGGCGCGAATATCGGCACGACGGTCACGGCCTGGATATTGAGCCTCACCGGCATCCAGGGCGACAGCTTTCTCGTGCAGCTTCAAGCCTCGTTTTCCCCGTGTCCTCGCGGTGGTCGGCGTTGCGCTCACCATGTTCGCCAAGCGCGATAAAAAGAAGGATGTCGGCACCATCTTAGTCGGCTTCGCCGGCTCATGTTCGGCATGTCCGCAATGAGCGGGGCGGTCAAGCTGGCGGAGGTGCTCGTCATGTTCAGCAATCCCTTCCTCGGCGTGCTGACGGGCGCTGCGCTCACAGCCATTATTCAGAGCTCCTCGGCTTCGGTCGGCATTCTGCAGGCGCTTTCCATTACGGGCAGCGTCACCTACGGCAGCGCCATCCCCATCATCATGGGCCAGAATATAGGCACCTGCGTCACGGCGCTCATTTCGAGCGTCGGCGCGAATAAAAACGCCAAAGCGCGCCGCGATGGTGCACCTGTATTTCAATATTATAGGAACGGTCCTGTTCCTTACCCTGTTCTACGGCCTCAACGCCATATTCAAGTTCAGCTTTGTGTCGCAGGCGCTCGATCCGGTAGGCATCGCTATCGTACACACAATTTTCAATCTGCTTCCACCGCAGTGCTGCTGCCCTTTCCTCCGCTTGCCCGGCTCGCGACCCTCACGGTGCGCGACGGCAAAGCGGGACGCTGCAACAGATTTGCCGGACATGCCGTTTCTGGACGAACGCTTTTTGAACACGCCGTCCTTTGCGGTCGAACAGTGCCGGAATACGACGGTGCAGATGGCGCAGCTGACCCGCGCTACGATTTTTGCCGCCATAGACGGTATCGGCGCCTATACGCCCTAAGCTGGACGAGCAGATCCGGGCCGACGAGGACCGGCTCGATCTGTACGAGGACAAACTCGGCACCTATCTTGTGAAACTCAGCAGCAAGGAGCTGTCCGAGCGGGACAGCAACGAGATCTCCAAACTGCTTCACTCCATCGGCGACTTTGAACGCATCGGCGACCACGCCGTCAACCTGCTTGCCGCGTCAAAGGGCTGTGGGAAAGCAGCTCAGCTTTTTCTGAAAGGCGCAGCGCGAGCTGGACGTCATGCGCAAAGCGATCCGTGAAATCGTAAACACCACGATCGACGCGTTTGTCCAGGAAAACCTCGATCTCGCCGCCAAGGTAGAACCGCTTGAGCAGGTGATCGACGAGATCGGCGTCGAGGTCAAGACCCGCCATATCGAGAGGCTTACGGCCGGAGAATGCACCATTGAGCTGGGCTTTATCCTGTCCGATATCCTCGGCAATTACGAGCGTATCTCGGACCACTGCTCCAATATCGCCGTCTGCATCATCCAGACCGAAAACACCATGTTTGAGACGCACGGCTACCTCAACGAAATCAAAACCTCCGGTGACGCCGGATTTTGAAGGACTTCAACCAGTACCGTGACAAATACGCCCTGCCGAGTCACCGATAACGCATGAAAATAAAGCGCCCCGCCTTGCAAAAAGGCGGGGCGCTCTGTTTTTCGCGCTGCGTCCCTGCGCTGCGGCGTGCCTACATTTCAAAGTCCACGCAGGCGCGTCCCTCGCGCACGGTCGCCATAAAAGCGCTCACAGCCCGGTGGGCGGATGGATTCGGTACGCCTCCAGCCCCTCCGCGCCGTCAAAATCCGCAATCAGAACAAAGTCAAAGCTGGTTTCATCCCTGTGCAGACAGGAAAAACGGACCTCCATGGCCCTAAGCGAGGGGACAACGCCGAGCAGGCCGGTGAGCTTTTGCTTTTGCAAGCTCCATATTTTCGGCTTTTTACGGCCGCCGGCCCGCTCCGCAAACCGGAACATGACGATGTGCCGGAGCATGTGATCTCCTCCTTTGTGCCCGCCTTATGCGAGCATCTCGTCTTTTCTCGCCAGAATCGCCTCCGCGGCCGCGCAGGCCGGGCAGTCGCAGTACTTCGCGCCCGCCGCCTTGATCTGCTGCGCGTGCGCCGCTATCCCGGCGGCTGTCTCCCGCGCCGAAATACGCCGCGCCCTGCTCGGACTGGGCAAAGCCGATCAGGGAATCTGGGCATAATGTCCTCTTCCAGCTCGGCGATATAGGCCCTTGTCTCCTCCGCCTCCGCGCCTGTGCCCGCCGCGGCCAGCCAGCGCTCCGCCGCCGCTTTCGTCTCGGCGCTGCACGTCGGCGCGCCGATCAGCGTCCGCGTTTTTGCAGCAATATCGTTCAGTACCCTCTCTTTTCATGGTAAACACCGGCCTTTCCCCTATAAGTTTACCTTATTGTACCACAGCGGCGCGGGGAAGTCCATTATTTCTATGCGCCGCAAGCGTCTCCCTGCGCCCTCTGGCGTACACATTTTTACACACAATCCGCCCGCGTCTCCATACGTTCGTAAAAATGCGTCCCCAGAAATCGCTGAAAAAGCCAGGATTTCAAAGGGGGGTAGAATGGCTGAGAGCGCTGAAAAATGCGATCCGCCGTTCAGCGGGCGGATGCCCTGTTTTTGCGAGCATATAAAAGTCGGAGCAAGCTGCATATCGCTTGCTCCGACGGGCTATAAAAGGATATTTTCCGCCCCCGGCGGCGGTTTTTAAAAACCGCCGCAAGCTGTATACAGCAGCTTGCGGCGGCGTGGGAGCGGCAAACGGGATTCGAACCCGCGACCCTCGGCTTGGGAAGCCGACGCTCTACCGCTGAACTACTCCCGCGCGAGAATTTCTATTCAATATTATAACAGCTTTCCGGAGAATTTCAACCAATTTGCGAAATAAAATAAAAGATTTTCTTCCCAAAGCGGGACAGGTGTGTTAAATAATACTAACTATGTGGTTTTTGAACGCGCATATGAAGAAAAATCACCCGCGCCGCACAGAAGAAGGGAAGGAGAGCGCATACATGCGAAAGAGAATCATAGCCGTATTGATGCTGGCCGCAGTCTGCCTGCCGCTGTGCGGCTGCAACCTGATCGACGGCAATGTCAAAACCATGCTGCGCGCGCCGCAGCCGAACAATATGCAGGAACAGTTGACGAGCGCGATTACGGAAACGCTGGGCGCCAACCTCACGTATGTGAGCCCGAAAAGCGGGAAGACGAACCTGCGCCAGCCCATTATTCTCACGGATCTGGACGGCGACGGCAAAGACGAAGTTATCATCTTCTACAAGCCGAAAACCAGCGCGGATACGGACGCGGCGAATATCGCCGTGTTCAAAGGAACAGGCGGACGGCCAGTGGCAGCAGTGGAAGAACATCCAGGGCGAGAGCGGGGAAATCGACTATATTGACCTTTGGGATTTTGACGGCAACAGCGTAAACGACCTGCTGGTCGGCTGGAGCCGGGGCGAGTCCGCGCCGAAAGTCCTCACCGCGTACGACCTGCAGCCGGATACGCAGAGCGCGCCGCTGTTTCAGGAGACATATACGGAAAGCCGCTTTTTGAGGAAAAGGACAACCGGTTCATATTCATTCTGAACATAGCGGATAAAACGGCCGGCACAGGCAGCGCGAAGATCATGGCGGTGCAGGACGGAACGCTGAAAGCCGTCGCAACCTGCCCGGTGGACGGCGCGGGCGCCGGCGTGCAGGACATCAAGTATGCGCGCATCAACTCCCGGCAGTACGCTGTGATTCTGGATATCAAGCGCGGCAACAATATGAGCTCGCAGTTTTTGTTCTGGGACGAAACCGGCCTGACAAACCCCTATTTGCGGGACGGCGCGCTCAACCCCCGCGCTCATCCGCGAGACGTCGTTTCCCTGCCTGGACATAGACAAGGACGGCATCGTGGAGGTTCCTACGTCGTGGAGCCTGCCCGCATATCCCAACCTGTCCGCGCAGGAGGGGAGCAAGATGCTGGTGCTGACCGACTGGTCCATGCTCAATATCAAGGCGAGCGAGCCGGACAATACCCTGCCCGCGCTTGTGCACGATTTTTACTGCATCATGAACAGCGCCTACGGCTACTACTACATCATGCCGGCCGAATGGGTGGGCAAAGTGACCTGTTACCAGGCCAAGGACAACAGCATGCACTTTTTACTATGTGGGCAGCACGGGCGAATCGGAGCAGGCGCAGCACATGTTTTCCATCTACCAGATGACGGAGGAGGAGCTCGCCAACCGCCTCAAGCTCGGAAACTGGTATGAGCTGCGCAGCGAAAAGGACTCGGATAAACTGTTTGTCATCAACATGGCGTCCAACATGTCGGAAGAGGTGCAGATGCTGGCCGGTACGGTGGTGGACAGCCGGAAAAAACTGGATCCAATATAAATAAACTTACAATATGGAGTTGAGTCGTATGAGAAAGATACTTGTTCTGGAAGACGAGGCGACGATACGCGAATTTGTAGTAATCAACCTGCGGCGTTCGGGGTATACGGTCGTGGAGGCGGAGACGGGCGAGTCGGCGCTGGAGCTGCTGCGCGCCAACAGCGACACCGACATCGCGCTGCTGGACGTCATGCTCCCCCGGCATCGACGGCTTTGAGGTGTCAAGCAGATGCGCGCGGCCAACCCGCAGCTCGGCATCATCCTGCTGACGGCAAAGACGCAGGAGTCGGACAAAGTGACCGGCTTCATGTCCGGCGCGGACGACTATATCACAAAGCCCTTTTTCGCCCAGCGAGCTGCTGGCGCGGGTGGACGCGCTCTACCGCCGCCTGTCCTTCTCTAAGCGCGACGAGGGAAGGTCTACCGCTCCGGCCCGTTCGCGCTGGACCTTGTGAGCAGAACCTGCACCAAGGACAATATCCCGATCGAGCTCACCCAGGTCGAGTTTATGCTCATGAAAGTATTTCTGGAAAACAAGAACGTCGCGCTGTCCCGCGCCATGCTCCTCAACAAGGTCTGGGGCGACGACAGCAGCAGCGAGGAAAAACGGTGGATGTGAACATGCGCCGGCTGCGCATGAAGATTGAGGATACGCCGTCGGAGCCGAAATATATCACAACGCTCTGGGGCTTCGGCTATAAATGGACGGAGGAATAGTCCTGTGCACAGCAAATCCGGAAAGGGGAACACCGGCGTGAAGAAGCGGCTGCCCAGAATCACCGTGCGCTGGATTACCAGCGTATTCGGCGTAATCGTACTGATCCTGGTCGGGTTTGAGCTCACGATCAGCGCCGTCATCTTTTCCTATTATCACAAAACGGTTGAGAACTACCTGACGCAGAAAGCGGAGGAGATGATTCTCAATTACAACCTGAACCTGCAGCAGAACAACTACACATACCTCACCTACACCTGGGCGGCCGATTATTTTAAGGACCAGAACCTGATGGAACTGCAGATCCTGACCCCGGAGGGCGAGTGCCTGTACACGAGTATCGGCTACGCCATCGGGCAGGACGGCGCGTCCGCCTCGGGCGACTTTCTCACAGCGCTGGGCACGGGGAATACGGGCGTGTACAACGGCCGCAACCCCGGCACGAACGAGCGCATCATGGCGGCGAGCGTGCCCATCCTCGACGTAAACGGGGACACGGTCGGCGTGCTGCGGCTGCTCACCTCGCTGGAAGCGGTCAACAGCCATGTGTGGGTGCTCGTGTTCACCACCATGGCCATTTGCCTTGGCATCATCCTGTTCGTCTTTACAACCAACTACTATTTTATCGGCGGCATCGTATCGCCCCTGCAGAGGATCACCGAGACGGCCAACCGCATCGCGAAAGGGGATATGAGCGCCCGGATCGACAACCAGTACCGCGACGAGGTCGGCGACCTGTGCGACTCCATCAACAACATGGCCGCGGAGCTGGCCGAGAACGACAAGATGAAAAACGACTTCATCTCCTCCATCTCGCACGAGCTGCGAACGCCGCTGACCGCCATCAAGGGCTGGAGCGAAACCATGGCCCTGTGCGACCCCGTCAGCGACCGCAGCACGGTCATGCGCGGCCTGTCCGTCGTCAACGACGAGGTGGAACGCCTGTCCCACATGGTAGAGGAACTGCTGGACTTCTCCCGTATCCAGAGCGGGCGCATGCGCGTCATGATGGAAAACGTGGACCTGTACGCGGAGGTGGAGCAGGTAATCCTCATCATGCGCGAACGCGCCGCCAAGGCGCGCATTGCGCTGCAGTTCAACGTACCGGAGGACATCAACATCGTCGTCCTGGGCGACGCCGACCGGCTCAACCAGGTATTTAGCAATATTCACGACAACGCCATCAAGCAGTCCAGCGAGGACACCACCATCAAAATCTCCATCGTGGAGACAGCCACCCACACCGCCGTCTGCATCGAGGACGCGGGCGAGGGCATCCCGGCCGACGAGCTGCCGCATATCAAGGAGAAATTCTTCAAACGCACCTCCTCCAAGCGCGGGACAGGGCTGGGCCTGGCCGTGGCGGACGAAATCGTGCGTCTGCACGGCGGCACGCTGGTAATCGAGAGCGAGCTCGGCAGGGGCACGAAAGTGACGATCGTCCTGCCCAAGAAGGCGCCGCCGGCGCCGGAGGAAGAGGCGGAATAATGGAACAAAAACCCGTACAATCCATGCATATTGAACAGACTGCGCAGCCTGCGCCCGCACCGTCCCGCAGCCGGCCTGCGCCGCGCAGCCCGTGCACAAAACCACCCTCGGCGGCCAGGCGGTCATCGAGGGCGTGATGATGCGCGGCCCGGAAAAAGACCTGCGTCGCCGTCCGTAAGCCCGACGGCGAAATCGAGCTGCGGGAGCTCAATGTTTCGCAGAAAAAGAGCGTATGGAAAAAAATCCCCATCGTGCGCGGCGTGTACAACTTCGGCGCTTCGCTCGCGGTCGGGTTCAAGGCGCTCAATTTGAGCGCCGAAGTCTCCATGACCGAAGAGGTCTCCGAACCCACGAAGTTCGACAGGTTTCTCGATGAAAAGCTCGGCGACAAGGCGGCGGGCGTAATCACGACTTTTACCATCGTCGTCGCCGTCCTGCTGGCGCTGGCCCTGTTCATCCTGCTGCCCTATTACCTGGCCCGGGGGATCGAATGGGTGTTCCGCACCGAACTCGGCTTCTGGTTCTATCTGGCGGAGGGGCTGGCGCGCATCCTCATCTTCCTGCTGTATATTGTGCTCGTCTCCCGCATGCCGGATATAAAGCGCCTGTTCCAGTACCACGGCGCGGAGCATAAGACGGTGCACTGCTATGAGCACCCCGAAGCGCTGGAGGTGGAGAACGTGCGCAGGTACTCCTGCCTGCACAAGCGCTGCGGCACCAACCTGCTCCTGATCGTCATGATCCTGAGCATTCTGATCTTTCGATTATCCAGGTGCAAAACCCCATCCTGCGCATCGTCCTGCGCATCCTGCTGCTGCCGGTCGTCGCGGGCGTTTCCTACGAGGCGCTCAAGCTCATCGGCCGGTATGACAACTGGTTCACCCGCGCGGTCAGCGCCGGGCATGCTGCTGCAGAAGCTCACGACCAGCGAGCCGGACGACGGACAGATGGAGGTCGCCATCGCCGCCCTCAGCGCGGTGACGACGGGCGACCGTGCGGACGACGCATGGTAAACTCGTTTGAGCGCCTGTACTGGGACGGCGTTTCCCGCCTGCGCGCGGCGGGCGCGGACGCGCCGGAGTTTGCGTGCAAATGCCTGCTTGAGCATGTATACCAGCGCCCCAGCGCGGCGCTTCTGTGCAGCGGGGCGCCGCCGGACCGGAGCCTGCGGCCCGGTACTGCGCGCTTGTGGAAAGCACGCGTCCGGATACCCGCTGCAGTATATTGTGGGCGAATGGGAGTTTCTGTCCCTGCCCATCCGCGTCGAGGAAGGGGTCCTGATCCCCCGGCCCGACACCGAAACGGTCGCGCTTGCCGCCGCCTCCTTTCTGGAGGGCAGGGGGCCGAGCGCGCGCTTTCTGGAACTGGGCAGCGGCAGCGGCTGTATCTCCGTCGCGCTGGCGAAGCGGACCGGCTGCAGCGGCGCCGCGGTCGACGTCAGCGAAACGGCCGTGCGCCTGACGCGGGAGAACGCGGCGCGCAACGGGTGGATTCGCAGCTCTGCATACGCCGCGCCGACCTGTTCTCGTTTTACCGGGAACTGCCGGACGGTGCGTTCGATCTGATCGTATCCAACCCGCCCTACCTCTCGGCGGCCGAACTCGCGTGCGCCGACCCCTCCATCCGCTTTGAGCCGCGCGAAGCGCTCGACGGCGGCGAGGACGGGCTGGCGTTTTACCGGTTCATCGGCGGCCTACGCGCCGAAGCTGCGCGAAGGCGGCGGCGTCTGCTTTGAAATCGGGTACAGCCAGGCGGACAGCGTTATGAATATCCTGCGCAAAACGGCTATATCCATCTTGGCAGGCAAAGGACTACGGCGGCAACGACCGCGTGATTATGGGATTCGCGCGCCGCGCATGGGCGCGCTTGACGAATGATAAGGAGAGTGAACACATATGCGGGACGATTTTGCAAAGCGGCTCACGCTTGTGCGAAAGGAGCGCGGCATCTCGCAGAAACAGGCGGCGGCCGATTTGGAGGTCTCGCAGGCCCTGCTGTCCCACTATGAGCGCGGCGTGCGCGAATGCGGGCTGGAATTTGTCGCCCGCGCGGCGGTATTACGGCGTTTCGAGCGACTATCTGCTGGGCCTGTCCGCGCACCGGTCGGGCGAAATGCTCTCCGGCGACGATCTGCCCGATCCGTCCGAGTCGCAGGACAATAAAGGCACGCGCGGCGGGCTGGCCAACCTGCTCGGCAAACGCCTTGTCTTCAACGCTCTGGATATGATCTACGACGTGGCGGCGGGCACGGGCAGCCGTCCGCTCTCCCATTCGATCAACGATTATTTTTATCTGTCCGTATACAGGGTGTTCCGCATGCTTTACAGCGCCAACCCGGACAATGAGGAGGATTTCTTCCTCATCGACAAGGAGCGCGCGCCCTACTATTGCGTAGCGGCCCTTGCCGAAGCGGAGGCGGCAATGCGCGCCGCCTGCGCGGAGCTGGGCGAAAACGCGCCCGCGCTCGGCCAGGCGATCATCGAGCAGCAGTACGACCGCCGCGCCGGCGGCGTGCTCAACCTTGTAAAAACGCGGAGGCGCTCGCCAGGCGCTGAGCGAAGCGGCGGCCGGCCCCTGCCGGCTGCAAAGGCGCGCCGCGCCATATTGCTTTTGAGAGACGCAGGATACTCCTGCGTCTTTTTAATTAAAAAATTACCGAAGCATGCATAAAATTTTTTCGGCCGCGCATAATACAGACGAAACTGAAATTGAGGTGAAATCAGATGATTATAGACAGAATCGCACTGATCCTTACCATTATCGGCGCCCTGAACTGGGGCAGCATCGGTATTTTCAAGTTCGACTTCGTCTCCTACCTGCTGGGGCATGAGACCACCTGGAGCCGTATTGTGTTCACGCTGGTGGGTCTTGCGGGCGTGTGGTGCATTTCTCTGCTCTTCCGCAGCCGCAACGAAATCCTGGACGACGGCGATAAATAACAGGGGTCGGTACGCAGCGGCAAAAACGGTGTTTTGACGCCGCCGCAGAAAAAGCAGGATGTCTCCCGGGCTTTTTGCATGCGGCGGCCCGTAGCCCGGTATAGTTTCGCCGCGCGGAGGCAATACTATGAGACAGGGTTGCAAAACAGGCGCGGACGCAGTATGAGCCGGGCCTGCGGACCGTATACTGTACCAACACAGGCGAAAGGAAGATGTGTTTATGAAAGCTGTCATCATGGCCGGCGGCGAGGGGTACGCGCCTCAGGCCGCTGACCTGCGGCATGCCGAAGCCCCTTGCCAGAATCGGCAACAAACCTGTGCTTCACTATATTCTCGAATTGCTCGCAAGAAACGGGATACATGACTGCGCGGCCACGCTGATGTACCTGCCAGAGCAGATCAGGTCCTACTGCCGCGAACACACGCCCGCGGGCGTGAACCTTGTCTTTTTTGAGGAAAAGGAGCCGCTGGGCACGGCTGGCAGCGTCAAAAACTGCGAGAGCTTTCTCGATGAGGATTTCATCGTCATCAGCGGCGACGCCATGTGCGATTTTGACCTGAACGCGGCGGTCGCATACCACCGCCAGCGCGGCGCGGACGCGACGCTGCTGCTCTACCGCGTCAGGGAACCGCTGGAATACGGCGTAACGATCACGGACGAACAGGGGCGCATCACGCAGTTTGTCGAAAAACCCTCCTGGGACCGCGTCTACGCCGATACGGTCAATACCGGAATCTATATTCTCAGCCGCTCCGTACTCGATATGATCGACACGGTGCCGTACGACTTCGGCAAGGACCTCTTTCCGCGCATGCTCCAAGAGGGAGGAAACTGTACGGATACGTCTGCTCCGGTTACTGGTGCGATATCGGGAGCGTCTCGTCGTATCTGGACTGCAACTTCCAGCTTCTCGACCGGCGCATCGACGTCTCACTGCCGCCGGAAACGCCGGAGATCGTGGGCGCAAAAGTCATCCCGCCGGTCATTGTGGGCAAGGGCCTCACCGTCGAAGCCGGCGCGGTCATCGGCCCCTACGCCGTCATCGGCGACGGCTGCCGCATCGGCGCGCGCTCCCACATCCGCCACAGCGTGCTGGGCGACGGCGTCGTCGTCGGCGCGGGCGTCACTTCCCGCGGCGCGATCGTGGGCGACAATACGCAGCTGCAGGACGGCGCGTCGCTGGAACAGGGCGTCGTCGTCGGCGCAGGCTGCCGCATCGGCAAGAACAGCAGCCTCAAAGAGGGCGTGAAGATGTGGCCGGGCAAAAGCACGGCGGAGATGACGGCGGTGGGCGGCAGCCAGGTGTTCGGCACGAGCGCGCTCGGCCTGTTTGACGACGACGGCATCACCGGCGATATCACCGAAGAGATAAGCCCCGTGTTTGCCGCCCGCCTCGGCGCGGCGTTCGCCCAGCAGTATCATGACAAAATCGCAGTCTCCGGCAACTGTCCCGCGGCCGACATGCTCGCGGACTCTTTTTCTTTTCCGCCGCCGCCCGGTCCATGGGCGCGGACGTCGCCGCCATTCCCGGCTGCCCGGTCAACACGCTCCGCTTTGTCACGGCGCAGTCCGGGTTTTCCTGCGGCGTCCATTTCGCCGTACAGGGGAACAGCGCCGTCATCCGCGCGTATGAGTCGGACGGCTTCCCGCCCGGGGACGCTGCGGAAAAGCGGCTGCAGAGCAACTTCCTGCGCGAGGATTTCCATCCCGCGGACGCGCGCACATCGGCGCGGCCTGCCTGTGCGCGACGCGCGCCGGCAGTACGACGCCGCGCTCGACAACCTGTGCGGCCTGCTCCCGGGCTTCCGCGTCAGCGTGGCGGCGGACGACCCGCTGCAGCGCGGCCTGCTTCTGGACTTTCTGCTCGCGCGGCGCGCAGGATGCGCCGGGCGCTCTGGATATTCGCCTGGACGGCGGCGGCGAACGTTTCTCCATCCGTGAAAACGGGCGGGAATACAGCTACGAAACGCTGCTTCTGCTCATCGCGACCGAAGCGGCCCGGTCCGGGGTCGCGCCGGTATATCTGCCCGCAGGCGCGCCCGACCTGCCGCTTGGCAGCGAGAATATAGAAGTGCTCACCGGCGACGGCGGCGACACGCCCGCTTTCCGGCGCGGTTACCGGCATATGCCGTATGCCTTTGACAACGTCATGGCCGCGGCCCGATGCATGGACATTCTCAAGCGCAGCGGCAGGAGTCTCAGCGCGCTCACCGAACGCCTGCCCGCCTTTTCCATCGTCACCGACGAAGTGGACGCCCAGGCCGGGCGCGCCTATGTCATGAGCCTGCTCGGCCGCATGAAAGACAACCCAATCCGCCTGGGCCGGGGCATCACCTTTGTCACAAAGCAGGGTGAAATCACCATCACGCCCAAGCGCAAAAAAGAGGCGTTTACCGTGCGCGCCCAGTCACTGGACGCGGAGACGGCCGCCGAGCTCTGGACGGGTTTTCGGGACAAGATCAGAAAAATCCAGTCGGAGCTTGACAAAGACTAGAAAACACTATACAATATATACAATTAGAAATGTGCGTGACTGCTGGTTCTTTATCTATCCCGAACGAAATGGCAACGATCGGGCGGCTATGGCGCAGGGCGTTGGCGCCGCAGCCGCTGGATAATAGGTACTTACGGTTATGTCTGATTCTGTCAGGCTTGTTTTTTATGCTGTTTAAACGGCTCCTGCAAAAGCGGGGGAGACATGCGCATGCGGGAAACGGCTGCAGCGGCGGCGCTGCCGGCCGCCTTTCCCCATTTCTACATATTTTGGATTCTTTGCAGTGAATAGAATACAGAAAATAAAGGAGGAAATTTTTGGCAAGGAGCAAACAAAACCATAAAATCAAGATCATCCCCCTCGGCGGCATGGGCGAGGTGGGCAAAACCTCACCGTCATCGAGTATATGGAAAAAATGATCATCATCGACTGCGGGATGACCTTTCCCGACGACGATATGCTGGGCATCGACTATGTCATACCCGACATCACATACCTCAGGCAGAACCGGGAGAAGCTGTACGGCATCTTTCTGACCCACGGCCATGAGGACCACATCGGCGCGCTGCCCTATGTGCTGCGCGAACTGGACCTGCCCGTGTACGGCACGCGGCTGACGCTGGGCATCGTCCTCAACAAGCTCAAGGAGCACCGGCTGGACAAGACCGCAAAACTCATTGAGATCTCGGCGGGCCAGACGGTAAAAATGGACCCGTTTGAGCTGGGTTCATCGCCGTCAACCATTCCATAGCGGACGCGGTCGCCATCGCAGTCACAACCAGGGCCGGCACCATCATTCACACGGGCGACTTCAAGGTGGATATGACGCCCATCATGGGCGACCCGATCAACCTCACCCGCCTGGGCGAACTGGGCCGCAAGGGCGTGCTGGCCCTGCTGTCCGACTCGACGAACGCGGAGCGGCCCGGCCTGTCCACTTCGGAGCGCCATGTCGGCGCGACCTTCGACGAGCTGTTCCGGAAATACACCGACAAGCGCATCATCGTCGCCACCTTCGCGTCCAACGTCCACCGCGTGCAGCAGGTGATCGACTCCGCCGTCCGCGTCGGGCGGAAAGTGGCCGTATCGGGCCGCAGCATGGTCAACGTCCTCACCGTCGCGCGCCAGCTCGGCTATATGCATATCCCGGACGGCACGCTGGTAGAGCTGGACGAGATCAACAAGTACCCGCACGACCGAATGGTCATCATCACAACGGGCAGCCAGGGCGAGCCCATGTCCGCCCTCTACCGCATGGCCTATTCCGACCATAAAAAGGTGGAGGTCGGCCCGCGGGGACACGGTCATCATCTCGGCCAACGCCATCCCCGGCAATGAAAAGACGGTGTCGCGCGTCATCAACGAACTGCTGAAATCGGGCGCGGACGTGGTGCACAGCCCGCGTCCGACGTGCGTGTCGGGCACGCCTGCCAGGAGGATCTGAGCATGATGCTGGGCATCGTGCGTCCGAAGTTCTTCCTCCCGATCCACGGCGAATACCGCCAGCAGAAACGGCACGCCGACCTCGCGGAGTTCGCGGGCATCGCGCCGTCGATATATTCATTCTGGAAAACGGCTCCGTGCTGGAGATGGATAAAAACAGCGCCAAGCTCACCGGCACGGTGCAGGCCGGTCGCGTCTTTGTGGACGGGCTGGGCGTGGGCGACGTGGGCAACATCGTCCTGCGCGACAGGCGGCACCTCGCCAAGGACGGCCTGATCGTCATCGTCGCCACGTTTGACGCGGACACGGGCCGCTCGTCTCCGGTCGGATCTGATCTCCCGCGGCTTTGTGTATGTGCGCGAGTCGAGCGTCCTGATGGAGGAGGCGCGCGCCATCGTGCGCAATATCATCCTCAAATGCGAGGAAAAGCACATGACCGACTGGGCCGCCATCAAGGCGCAGGTCAAGGAGGCGCTGTCCAAGTTCCTCTATGACAAGACCAAGCGCAACCCGATGATCCTGCCGGTCATCATGGAAGTATAGGCAAACGTATACGCCGCCGATCTTTGGATCGGCGGCGCTTTCGCTGTAAAGAGCCGCTGCGGGCGGCTCTTCTATGCGCATTTCCGCATTCACAGTTAAGGCGCAGCCCCTGCGGCTGCGCCTTTCTGGACATATGTAAAATGCTGATTATTCGTCCACTCTCTTGTAAGAGGTGCCCCACTCTTTGATGCGGGCCTCATGCGTGTCGTTGTCCTTCTCGTCGCCCCAGATGGTGAGCAGAACGAACGGCTCGGTCTTGCTGCGGTTGACAATGAAGTGATAGCAGCCGCCCGGGATATAGATGAGGGTGCCCTGCTTCATCAGGTAGGGTACGCCGTCGAGATAAACGTCAGCTTCGCCGGAAACGCCGAAATAGACTTCGCCCTTTTCATGGACGCCGCCCTTGTCGCCGACCTTGCCGGTGCCGCCGCCCGGACAGACCGTGCCGTGGTTGACGTTGACGGCCTTTTCGCCGGCCATCAGGTTGTCGAGCAGGAGTCTGGATTCATAGTCGCCGCCGCCAAAGGGTTTAATGTCTTCAGGATTATAGATTTTCGGTTCCATGGGGATGTGCCTCCTCTATCAATTTTATTGCCTCCATTATCCGCTTTTTAGGCCGGCTTGTCAAGGTCTTTGCGGCAATTTATTCTCTTCTTTATTCAAAAAAGCGGCATTCTGCAAGGGCTGGCGGGGATTGCGGGAAAAGGGTTTTATAAAAACTCTCATTGTGCCCGCCGAATTTTATCTCAAAAATGAAAAAACCAGCTCCGGAGCGACTGCCCCGGAGCTGGCTGAAAAGGGAAAACATGTATTCGCTTATACCAGTGCGATCGACATAATCAGGGTCAGGAATACGATCGCGGAAATGGATACGAGCTTGATGAGGATGTTGATCGCAGGGCCCGACGTATCCTTGAACGGGTCGCCGACCGTGTCGCCGACGACGGCCGCTTTATGGGCTTCGCTGCCCTTGCCGCCGTGGTTGCCGGCTTCAATATGCTTTTTGGCATTGTCCCAGGCGCCGCCTGCCTTGGAGAGCATGATGGCGAGGATAAAGCCGGTGATCGTGGAACCGAGCAGCATGCCGGCCACGCCGTATACGCCGAGGAAGAATCCGGCGATGATGGGCGCCGCAACCGCCAGTACGGACGGAATAATCATCTCACGCTGCGCGGCGGAGGTGCAGATGCTGACGCAGGAGGCGTAATCCGGCTCCGCTTTGCCGTCCATGAGCCCGACGATTTCCTTGAACTGCCTGCGCACTTCCACAACAATCCCTGCGCGGCTTTGCCGACAGATTCCATGGTCAGCGCGGCGAAGATGAAGGGCAGCACGCTGCCGACGAACAGGCCGACCATGACGTTGGGGTTGGTAATGTTGAGCTGCTCGAGGCTGAACGTGGGCAGCTGCAGCTTGACCTGGTCGATAAAGGAGGCGATCAGGGCAAGCGCGGTCAGCGCGGCCGAACCGATGGCAAAGCCCTTGCCGGTGGCGGCGGTGGTGTTGCCGAGCGAGTCAAGCGCGTCTGTGCGCTCGCGGACCTTGGCGTCGAGGTGCGCCATCTCGGCAATGCCGCCTGCGTTGTCCGCGACGGGACCATACGCGTCGGTGGCAAGCGTGATGCCGAGGGTGGAGAGCATACCGACAGCGGCGAGGCCGATGCCGTACAGGCCGGCGAAGTTATAGGAGAGGATGATGGCGACGCCGATGATCAGAATCGGGATAATCGTCGACATCATGCCCAGCGAAATACCGCCGATGATGATGGTCGCAGGTCCGGTCTTGGAGGTCTGCGCCAGTTTCTGGGTCGGCTTGTAGGTGTCCGAGGTGAAATACTCGGTGAAATAGCCGATGAGCACGCCCGCGAGCAGGCCCATGAGCACGGCGTAGAAGGAGCCGATGTGCTCCGCGCCCAGCATGTACCGGATCAGGAAATAGGAAGCGACGGCCATGAGCAGGCTGGAAATCCAGGTGCCGCTGCGCAGGGCCATGAGCAGGCTCTTCTGAGGTGTTTTCCTTGGTCCGTACAAAGAAGCTGCCGATAATCGAAGCAAAGATGCCGATGGCGGCGGGGGCAGCGCCATGCCGGCTGCGCCCAGTCCGGCGCTGACGGCCAGCGTGCAGCTCGAGATGATCGCGCCGACATAGGATTCAAACAGGTCGGCGCCCATGCCCGCGACGTCGCCGACATTGTCGCCGACGTTGTCCGCGATAACGGCGGGGTTGCGCGGGTCGTCCTCGGGGATGCCCGACTTCAACTTTGCCGACAAGGTCCGCGCCCACGTCGGCCGCCTTGGTGAAGATACCGCCGCCGACTCTGGCGAACAGGGCGAAAGCGGAAGCGCCCATACCGAACGTAATCATAACGGAAGAAATGGTCGTGTTCAGATCCATCCCGCTTACGGGGTTTGCCTCAAACCAGTATCTGAGGAAATAATACCAGCCCGACACATAGAGCAGGCCGAGCCCGACGACGACAAAGCCCATTACGCCGCCGGCGGAGAAAGCGACGCGCAGGCCGGAGTTGATGCTCTTCATAGCCGCATTCGCCGTTCTCGCGTTGGATTTGGTCGCAATCTTCATCCCGACAAAGCCGGCAAGGCCTGAAAAAATACCGCCGGTCAGAAATGCGAAAGGAATGAAGATCGAGGGAGCAGATCCCAGAAGTACAGGATGAGCAGCAGGGCGAACACAATGAAAAAAGAACAGGGCCACGCCCTTGTACTGTTTCGTCAGGTACGCGTTCGCGCCGCGGCTGATAGCGCCGGAAATGCGTTTCATCTCAGCGTTGCCTTCGGGCTGCTTGAGAACCCGCATAGCCAGGATGACTGCAAATGCGAGGGCGAGCACTGCGCCCACGGGAGCAAGCCACAATAAGTCCACAGCAAAAACCTCCATAAATTAATTTTGTGTAAAAAATATTAGCATTGATTTGTAGTACAGGCAATAGTTTTTCTCTGGTTTATCATAAACCCGCTTGTTTTTTTATCGTTTTCATGATATAGTATTCTAGCCGAAAATTCGTATTCTGTCGTGTTTATTGTGCGAAAATGCCAAATTCTTGGTTTTTACAATACCGCCATTCCGGCGGCCGGAGGAAAAAAAAGAGGGGTGCGGGTGTCGTCCTATTTGTTTGCAGGCGGCGGCCTGAAAAATTTTGTGGTCCTGCCCGCGTCCGTGGTGGACAGGCATATGCGCGCCTGCAGCGGGGCGCAGTTAAAAAGGCGCTGCTGTACCTGCTGCGGAACGAGGATAAGCCCCTGCCCGCGGAGGAGATCTGCGCCGATCTCGCAATCACGCCGGCCGAGCTGGAGGACGCGGTGCAGTTCTGGGTCAAGTGCGGCGTGCTGCAGAAAAATGCGAACACCCTGTCCCTGTTTGTGCCCAAGGGCGCGCAGGACGGGCTGCCGCGCTATGCGGGCGAGACGGTGCTTCTGCGCGCGCAGAACGACAAGGACCTCTCCACGCTGCTTGCGCAGGCGGAGCAGATTCTGAACAAAGTGCTCACGCCCGCCGATATTTCCACCCCTGTTCGGGATGTACGACTGGCTGGGCCTGCCCGTTTCGGTCATCGCAATCCTGCTGGACTACTGCCACAGCACCGGAAACGACAGCATGCGCTATATGGAGAAAAAACGGCCATCAACTGGTCGGACGAGGGCGTGCGCACCGCCGAGCTCGCCGCGCAGAAAGTCGAAGCGCTGGAGCGTGCGCGCACCCTGCACGCGCGTCGCGGGGCGCGCTCGGAATCGGCGGGCGCAACCTTACCAAAAAGGAGCGCGAGTATATCGACGTGTGGACGGGTACGTACGGCTACGGGCTGGACGAAATTCTGTACGCCTTTGAGCAGTCGGCCGACAATACCGGCAAGCTGTCCTTCGCGTATATGGACAAGGTCCTCTCCGCGTCCCACGAGAAGGGCTACCGGACCGCCGACCAGATGCGCTCCGCGCCCAGGCCCGTCCGCAAGAGCGCGCCGGCGCAGAAGAAACTGAAAAACAACAGCGTCTCCTCCATAGACGACTCCGAACTGTTCAAGCCGTTTTGGGAGATCATCGAAAAGGACTCATAACTGCCTATACATATATAAAAGGAATGAACGCGGTATGGCATACGACAGGGAAACCCTCGAACAGGTAGCCGAAATATTCCGGCAGAGGCGGGCGAACGCAGTGGAACGGCTGCAGGCCCGCCGTGAAGAGGTGTACAAAAAAATACCGCGCATCCGGGAGATTGACGCCCAGACCAAGGACAGGTACCGCGAGCTTGTGTCCGGGATTTTCGGCGGAAAAACCCTCACCAAGTCCGAGATCCGCTCCTCTTCGGTCGACCTGCGCGCAGAGCGCGCCGAACTGCTCGCCACAAACGGCTATCCCATCGACTATCTCGAAGTGAAGTTCGAGTGCCGCCGCTGTTCGGACGAGGGCTTCGTCAAAGGGCCGCATGTGCTCCTGCTATCAGCGGGAGCTGGCCCGAGTCGCCATGTCGCGGACAAAGATATCCATGCTGATGCAGGACCAGTCGTTTAAAAATTTCAAGCTGGACTATTACAGCGACCTGAAAAACGGAAACGGCAAAAGCCCGCGTGAAACCATGGCGCAGGTGTTCGAGTTCTGCAAAAACTACGCCAAGCAGTTCACGCCCCATGCAAACAGCCTCTTTCTCAACGGCGCGACCGGACTGGGGAAGACGTTTTTGTCCTCCTGCATAGCCCGCGAGGTAATGGAGCGCGGTTATTCGGTGGTGTACGACAGCGCGCAGAATATCATCAACGCGTTCGAGCAGGTGAAGTTCGACAGGGCGGGGGAGAAGACGGACCTGGATCAGTACAGCAACTGCGATCTGCTGATAATCGACGATCTCGGCACCGAGTTTATCACGCAGTACTCCATGTCGGTCGTGTATACGCTGCTCAACAACCGCATTCTGGCGCAGCGGCCCACCATCGTCAGCTCCAATCTGGACGGCGAGGTTTTGAAGCAGTATTATTCGGAGAGCATCGTATCCCGGCTCAGCGGCGAGTTTATGACCGTTCCTTTCGTCGGATCGGACATTCGCGTGCGCAAAGGCGGCCAGCGCAAGCGCTCGTAGAAATCGGATAAATTTAGCTTAATTTCGAAATTCCCCCTTTACAAATCGGCTTTTGCGCCGTATAATAGTACATGCTGGTTTTTAACCGGCAGCCGGGGGCCCGTGGCTCAGCTGGGAGAGCGCCGCGTTCGCAACGCGGAGGTCGAGGGTTCGATCCCCTTCGGGTCCACCACGTCGCCGCAAGCTGCATATCGCTTGCGGCGGCTTTTTTTGCAAAGCCGCCGGTGCGCTCATTCCGCTGCGTCTCCTTTCCAAAAAGGTCGGTCACGCTGCGCCTTCGCTAGCTCGCTTGCAGGCGCGCTCGCAGCGCTCCGGCTTGCTACCAACCTTTTTTCGGGCCGCGAGAGTTCAATTTCATCATCTGAAATATTGAAAAAAATTTTTTATAGTCACACGTCGGAGCAAAGTCCGCTTTGCTCCGGCTTATTTTTTGCAAAATAAGCCGTCCGCCCCTCCCTTGCTCCTCCTTTTTTCGCAAAAAGTCACGCTCGGCTCGCCTGTTCGGTTGCAAGCGCCCTCACAACGGTTCGCTGTCGCTGCCAACTTTTTGCGAGCTGCGGAGCTTCACTCTATCAGCCAAAACCGCGGCTTTTTTTTTTTGCAAAGCCGCCGGTGCGCTCATTTCGCAGCGTCTCCTTTCCGAAAAAGGTCACGCCGCGCCTTCGCTGCTCGCTTGCAGGCGCGCTCGCAACGCTCCGGCTTGCTACCAACCTTTTCGGGCTGCGAGAGTTCAATTACATTATCTGAAATATTGAAAAAATTTTTTATAGTCCGTTCACGTCGGAGCAAAAGTCCGCTTTGCTCCGGCTTATTTTTGTAAAAAATAAGCCGTCCGCCCGCCCCCTTGCTCCTCCTTTTCCGCAAAAAGTCACGCTCGGCGCACCTGCTCGGTTGTAAACGCCCTCGCGACGGTTCGCTGTCGCTACCAACTTTTTGCGAGCTGCGGGAGCTTCACTCTATCAGCCAAAACCAAGTCCCATCGGCAAATTGCAAAAAAAAAACAGAGGGAAGGCCAAAGGCCTTCCTCAAAAGCTTTTTTTGTCTCATCGCGCCATTTTAAGCGGGCTGCTTTATGACGGCGGCAGGAACAGCCTGCCGGGCGGAATATCAAAGTGTTCGGCCAGCCGGAAGATGGCTCCGGTGGAAAGATGCTTGGGCAGGATATTGCCCTCCAGCATGTCCAGGGTTTTAACGTTAATGCCCATAATGTCCGCCATCTCCTTTTTGGACAGCAGGTGCGCCTGCCGCAGCAAACGGATGTTTTCACAAAAACAATAGAAGCCTTCCATGGGCGTCATAACGTCACTTCCCTGGCCTGTGAGCTGGCCAAGCTAATTTTAACAGCAATAAGTGTTATAACGTAAAATATTAATTATTTTCTATCAAATGGCGCATTTGTAACCATTATAATAGACATGACGTTGATAATCGACTTATATATGTAGATTATAGCCTCCATAATAAAATTAGTCAAGTGTTATGGAGGTGTGGAAAGTGATAGTATTTGATAAGCTGTGGCAGACAATGAAACAGCGCGGCGTTTCAACGTACAGACTCAGAAATACGTACGGCATGGATACCAACACGATCAAACGCCTGCGCACCAATCAGAATGTAACAACGGGAACATTAAACAAGTTGTGTCGTATTTTAGACTGCAGCCTGGAAGACATTGCACAGTATATAAAAAGTGAAGATGAGGATGAGTAGGGCTGATAAGGCCCCTTTTTTTATATTTTTGTCCGTTCAGCGCATAGGGGATATATGCGCCGTATCCCGCCGCCTGCATTTCTGAAAGCGGGACAAAGCGCAGTGCCGCGCTGTTGATGCAGTAGCGCAGTCCGCCCCGCTCCGGCGGCCCGTCGCTGAATACGTGCCCGAGGTGCGCGCCGCCCAGGCTGCTGTGCACCTCGGTGCCGCATAAATGGCTCCGGTCCTCGCGTTCGGCGACGGCGGAATGCGATATGGGGCGCGTAAAGCTCGGCCATCCGCAGCCCGCGTCAAACTTGTCGCGCGATGCGAACAGCGGTTCGCCCGTCGTCACGTCCACATAAATCCCCGCTTCATAGTGGTCGTGGTATTCGTTTTGAAACGGCGGCTCGGTCGCGCCGTTCTGCGTCACGTCAAAACTGCAGGGGCGTCAGCGACCGGCGCAGTTGCTCCCGGCTCTTTTTTTTCATGCGTCATACGCTAGCATCTCCTTTGCACGCCGCATGTGCTGCGGCCCGATATGGCAGTAGCCCTGCGGGTTTTTCTCCAGGTACTTCTGGTGGTATTCTTCTGCGCGCACAGCCGTGCGCCGGTTCGCACGCAACCCGGACCGGCCTGTCGCAGCGCGCCTGCAGCTTTTGCAGCGAAGCTTCGATCACCGGCCTGTCCGCGTCGCTGAGATAGAATACGCCGGTGCGGTACTGGCTGCCTGCGTCTCCGCCCTGCCGGTTGAGGGACGTGGGGTCGATCACGGAATAGAACATTTCCAGCAGCTTCGGCAGCGGCAGCGCGCCGTCTTCGAAGATCACGCGCACGGCCTCGGCGTATCCGGTGCCGCCGCGGCACACGTCCGCATAGCTGGGCGCGTCGGTGTGTCCGTTCACATAGCAGCACTCCGTGCCGTGTACGCCCGGCAGCAGCGAGGAACATCTCCAGCCCCCAGAAGCATCCGCCCGCGAGATAAATTTCATGCCGCATAAAAACCGCTCCTTTTCCATTTTAGTATGCCGGTTTTTCTGTCCCTTTATCATCTCAGTTGTTGCACAATTGAAACATTTGCCGCAAAGGGCCTTTACAAGCGCAGCCGAATCCGCTATACTGCATGTAAAAAGCGATGGAGGAAAGGCTATGACTTCCAGGGAGAAAGTGATGCGCGTTGCAAAGCGCTGCAACGGGCGCAAACCCCTTCTGGACCGGGCACCCGAGCGACGGGGCGCTGGAACAGTACTATGCGTATCTGGGAATCGACAATACTGGAGGCTCTGTTTCAGTTTTTGGACGACGACTGCCGTTTTCTGCGCGCGAGGGCTGTTACCGCGGCCCGGGCGGGCGGGCCCATGTTCGATTTTACGGGAAAAAGCGCGAATCGCTTTCCATGCCGGGCTGTTTCGCCGAAGCGACGCTCGACGACATCCGCAGCTATCCCTGGCCCGACCCGGCCGATTTTGACTATGGAGCTACTGCGCGAAATCCGCGCGCATGGCGACAAGGCCGTGTTCTCGGGCAGCCTCGGCACCTTTTCCACGACATGTGCGACTTTTTTTCGGCATGGAGGAACTTCATCCGCATGTACACCGACCCGCAGGTCGTCCACGCCGCCACCGACCGCCTGGTCGATTTCTATGTGGAGGCGAACGACCGGTTTTTCCGCGAGGCCGGCGACAGCTTCGACATATTCCTCATCGTAAACGACTTCGGCACCCAGCGCGACCTGTTCATGTCGCTTGAACAGTTCCGCACCTTTATCCTGCCCGGCTTCAAGCGCCTGATCGAGGTGGGGAAGAAGTACGGAAAACCATTATGCTCCATTCCTGCGGTTCGATCTACCGCGTCATTCCGGACCTTA
>VOFB01002626.1_pt1 | contig 41903 bp, 72 predicted proteins | sample 5384141 | NCBI WGS metagenome assembly VOFB01 (sample SAMN12384721, study PRJNA508395) | human gut metagenome | isolation source: healthy gut A | host: Homo sapiens
CCTGATTCAAAATTTATAAAGTAGGTGAAATGATGAGAGTTATCACAGGAATAGCAAAAAAGGTATAAGACTGGAAACTATGGAAGGTTTGGATGTACGTCCCACAACTGATAAGGTTAAAGAAGCTATATTTTCATCAATTCAGTTTGAATTATATAATTCAGATGTTCTGGATTTATTTGCCGGCAGCGGCCAGTTGGGAATTGAAGCGCTAAGCAGGGGAGCACAGTCGGCAGTATTTATTGATAATTCTAAAAAATCCATTGAACTTGTCAAAAAAAAATCTTGAAAAAACAAAACTTATTAAACAAGCTCAGATATTTCAAATGAATAGTTATGATTTTCTTAAACAAACAAATAAAAAATTTGATTTTATTTTTCTGGATCCCCATATAATAAAGGAATATTAACTGAAATATTGCCATTATTGTCTGATAAATTAAATTATAATGGTAAGATTATCTGTGAATATGAACAAAATTTGATTTTACCTGAAAAAATTGTAGATTTAATATTGAAAAAAATTATAAATATGGTAAAATAAATATATCAATGTTTTGTCGTTATGGAGAGGATGAATAAATTGAAAAAAGAATAGCTGTTTGTCCGGGAAGTTTTGATCCTATAACTTTTGGACATATTGATATAATTAAAAGAGCATCACAGCTATTTGATGAAGTTGTTGTTTTAATTTCAGTCAATACAGTTAAATCACCCAGTTTTACTGAATCGGAACGTATGATGATGATAAAAAAAAATACTAGTGAATTTGGTAATGTTGTTATTGACGTTCTGGATGGTCTTTAGCTGATTATGTAAAAAGAAAATTGGCGCAGTTGCAATTGTTAAAGGTCTTAGAGCTGTTAGTGACTTTGAATATGAATTTCAGATGGCTCTTGCAAATAAAAAACTATACAATGGCGCTGAAACAGTATTTCTAACAACTTCAACGGAAAATATGTACTTAAGTTCAAGCGTTGTTAAGCAAATTGCTTATTTTGGCGGTGACATAAGTCATTTCGTACCTGAAAACGTGCTTGATTTTATAAGAAAAAGGCTTATAAAGGAGTAATTTTATGAATAATAAAATTGATGAGATACTTGATGAAATGGATGAGGTTCTTGATAAAGCTAAACCGTTTCCCTTTGCTGGAAATAAGTTTCTCGTTGATGCAGATAGAATGCGAGAACTTGTTAATGATGTTAGATTGAATATGCCTCATGAAATAAAAAGATGCAAGGCTTGTTGCTTTTTGATAGAGAAAGAATATTAAATGAAGCTAAGGCAAAGGCAGAATCAATTATAAGTCAGGCTGAAAAAAAAGAGCTGCCACAATGGTTTCTCAGGATGCAATAGTTAAGGAAGCTAAGAAAAAGCTGTGGAACTTCTCACAAAAGCACAGAATAATGCCAAGGAAATAAAAAATCAGCTAATGGATATGTTGATAACTTAATGAATAATACTGAAAAATTCATGAGTATTGCATTACAGGATGTTAAAAACAAAAATCTAAAATTCGAGAAGACAGACGATAAATTGATACTTTATCAAGAATAATTAGATAAATACGCAAAAGAGGCGAATCATTTTATGATACGTCTCTTTTTTAAGGTGGATTTTTATGGATAAAATAGATATCAAATTAATAACATTATTACAGGAAAATGCCAGATATCCTCTAAAATTTCTAGCTTCACAAGTTTTCTTGTCTGCTCCTTGCAGTTTCATCAAGAATCAACAAACTGGAAAAAGCAAGGTATAATATTGGGATATAATACTATTATTGACAAACAAAAATTAGGATATCACATAACAGCATTTATAAATCTTGAAATGACGCCAAATCAAAAGGCTGAATTTTATCCGTTTATACATAGTTGTCCAAATGTTCTGGAATGTAACTGTGTTACGGGCAGTTTTTCTATGTTAATTAAAGTGGCGTTTCCCAGTACACAAGAATTAGATATATTTATAGGGAAACTTCAGCACTTTGGAAATACATCGACACAAATTGTTTTTTCAACACCTGTTCCAAACAGAGAAATTAAAATTAGTGAATAAATAAATTTATTTTTTCTTATTTTTAATATTTGCAAGAGGTGAACTGTCTGCGGCATTTTTTTAGTATATCGTTCGACAAATGAGTATATATCTCTGTCGTTGCAATACTTTTTATGTCCAAGTATTTCTTTTAGAGTTAATGTGTCAACATTTCCGTATTGATACATCAATGTTGCAGCAGTATGTCTTAATTTATGTACTGAAATTCCTTTTCCTGATAATCCCGTTGCTTGTAAAGTTTCTTCTACAATTTGTTCAACACGTCTGCGGCTGATACGTCTGCCTTTTTACTTAAAAATAATGCGTCAGGTTCTAATATTGAATTTTCACGTGATTCTATGTAGTCCTGAAGCGATTGTATGCATGCGTCATTGAGGTAGATCATACGTTCTTTATTACCTTTACCCAATAATTTAATTTTTCGTTCCTTAAAATTAATATCAGATATATTGATTCCAACTAATTCACTTAAACGCATACCACAATTTAAAAAAAAGAGTAATCATACAGTAATCACGCAATGAATTAAATTTATTATTGGCAGCATTTTCAAGAAGCTCCTGACTTTCTTCAAGTGTTAAATATTTTGGTAAGGATTTTTTAGACTTGAAGCTCAAGATTTACGGTAGGATCGTTTTTTTAATATACATGCTTGCTTAGTAAGATACTTAAATAAACTTTTAATAGAAGAAATTTTTCTTGCGATAGTTTTGTCGTTATTTTTACGTTCATCTCTTAAAAATAAATGTATTCATATATTTATGAAGATTTACATTTTCAAGAACTTTTAAATCAAAATTTTGTATATCAATTTTATTAAAATCTATATCTTCGGATGAATTCATATATATCAGATATCTAAAAAACTCTTATATCTATCAGATATCCTTCAGCTGTTCGTTCAGATTTTGCTTTTTACTAGTGTTAAATGAAACCAGTAATCATTAATAAAATCGGAAATTCTTTTTAAATTAATCTTTTTCATTTTCTGAAGACATGAAGTCGCTGACGATTTCCTTTCCCTTTATACGCAGAGTGATCGTTATCCGGTAGATGACCACTTATATGGTAACGGCGCCCGGCGCCTTTTTGTGACGGCAAGAGTTCCCCGGCGCCTTTTCTGAAGGCGCGCCGGGGGCGGAGGCGTGAAAGATTTGAAGAGCATGAAGAGTATGAAAAGCATATGGAAAAACGGCTTGATATTCCTGTTGGCCCTGTCTGTTACGGGTTCAGCCTGCCTGCCGGCTGGTGCGTCGAGACCCTGGCGGATCGTTTTAATGGGATGCCCCGGCAGAGGAGAGCTCTGCCGGGGAAATCCCGACCTATGCCGAATGGCTTGCTGCCCGTGAGCAGGAGCAGTATACCGATGCTGCGGCAGATATCGAACTGTCTGCGGTGAATTACAGCAGCGCCGGCGGTGTCCTCCCTGAAAAGCCGGAGGAATACGCCGGAAAAACGGGCGTTCTATATTTCCGAAGACAACAGCTATGTAGAATGCACCGTGGATGCCCCGGAAAAAGGGCTTTATGAGCTGGAAATCGAATATTATACCGGCGGGGGCGAATGCCTGTTTCCGCTCGGTTTTCATAAATGGCGAACAGCCATATCAAGGCATCGTCGCTGAATATGTACCGACTGTTTGCCCATGATGGAGAGCCCCGGGTAAATTCTCTGGGCGATGAGGTGCGGCCTGTGGACGTATCCGTAGAAAAATGGGTTTCTGCCCGGCTGTATGACAGCATGGGTAAATACAGTACGCCGCTGAAATTTGCGCTGGAGGCCGGGAGAACACCCTGCGGCTGGGTATGGATCAGCCGGTGGCTATTGCGTCCATCCGCCTGTGTGCCTCTGAGGGAAATACGGCCTTACAGCGAGGTGCTGGCGGACTGGAAGGCTTCAGGCTGCCGGAACGCCTCTCAAAAAAATTACTTTTTGAGGCGGAGGGCCGCAGTTAACCGAAAAACGACTTTTCCATTACCATGTATGGCGACGGTGACATCTATGCGCAGCCCAAGGGCGTTACGCATACGCGTATGAACGTGATGGGCGGTTATACCTGGAAGAACGGCGGACAGGCAATCACCTGGCGCTTCGAGGTCAAGGAGAGCGGCCTGTATAAATTGGCGCTGCGCGGCGCGCAGTTCTGGAATGACGGCGTTCCCTCGGTGCGCCGTATCGAGATCGACCATACGGTTCCCTTCGAGGAATTTCTGGAATACCGCTTCCCCTATGACCGTGGTTCCTATACCGCCGCGCTGGAGGATGCGGGCGGGGATCCCTATCTGCTGTATCTGAGCGAGGGCTGGCATGAACTGACGATGACGGTGCAGCTGGGGGTGATTGCACAGGTTTTTGAAGAGGTCAACGACAATATCCTGCTTCTTTCCGAAATCGTACATAAAATCGTCATGATCACCGGCTCGGATCCGGACGTCAACTATGACTATGAACTGGATAAAGCGATCCCTCCTTGATGGATGATTTTGCAGCGGCTTCACGATGGGTTAGGGGCGGACTGCGGAAAAGCTGCTGGCCGTTTCCCCCAACCGCCGCCCTTCGGTGATCAACAGCTTTGAAGAAATCCAAAGCCAAATCAAGGCCATACTCCGCAATCCGGACAATATCCCCCGCCGTCTGGATGACCTCAACAATGCGCTGACCACCATGGGCGAGCTGCTCAACACGGTAATCGAACAGCCATATATGGTGGATCACTTTGCCTTCCTGCCGCCGGATGCGGAGGTGGATAATCCGCAGTCAATTTCTGGGACAAATTTATTGCCACCATGCAGAACTTCTTCGCCTCCTTCTTCAAGGATTATAACTCCATCGGCAGCTTCTCCGGCGATATGCCGGTGACGGAGACGCTGGATGTGGATTACCAAAGGAAAAGAGTGGGGCGAAATTCTCAAGGAGCTGACCGATTCGTCGTTTACCTCCGCTGAGACGGGTATCAGATCCGCCTCAACATCATGCCCTCTGGCTCCATTGGTACGGGCGCCAACCCTTGCTTTTATCCATAAATTCCGGTACGGCGCCGGATATCGGAATGGGTATCGCCTCCAATCAGCCGGTGGAATACGCCATCCGCAACGCTCTGGTGGATCTCTTCCATGCCGGGCTTTGAGGTGGTAGAGAGCGGTTCTATGAGGATATCCTCATCCCCTTTACTTATGAGAACAAAGTATACGCCTTGCCCGAAACCATGAATACCAAAGTGATTTATTACCGTACCGATGTTTTTGAGGAATATGGACTGGAACTGCCCGATACATGGGACGATGTGCGGGATACCTTATGCCGGCTCTCTATCAGCAGAATATGGAGATATACGTTCCCCAGTCCTACGATATGTTCCTGTACCAGAACGGCGGCCAGTATTACACCGAGGACGGACGGCAATCCGCGCTGGATACCACCGAGGCCTATACGGCTTTTTAAGGAACTGGTCGAGCTATACACGCATCTGGGCGTGCCGGTGTCCGCCAACTTCCTGAACCGGTTCCGCACCGGCGAGATGCCTGTCGGTATCGATAGTCTGGGCTTTTACATGACGCTTTCTATTGTGCGCCGGAGCTGAAAGGAAAATGGGCGATGGCTCCCATCCCCGGCACATGGCGGGATGGGGTGATAGATCGTTCCACCGGCGGTATGGCTGCGGATGCGGATGTGATTATTTCCCAGTCCGATAAGCAGGAGGCGGCATGGGAATTCCTCAAGTGGTGGAACAGCACGGAAACACAGACCGAGTTCGCCGCTCAGGTGGAAGCGCGTATCGGTACGTCTGCCCGCTGGCTGTCCGCCAACAAAGAGGCCTTTGATACGCTGGGCTTCAGCCGCGCGGACAAGGAAGTCATCAACAAAGCGTTCTCCTTTACCACGGAGCAGCCTATCGTGCTGGGGGGATATTTTACCAGCCGTCATCTTACCAATGCGCTTAACCGTTGTATTGTCAGCAATCAGCCTGTCCGCGATTCCATGGAAGAAATGGTGGAACAGATCAATGTGGAACTGCGGCGCCGGCAGGACAGCCAGCAAAAATATACCCAGCCGTCACGTCAATAGCCTGATGCAGTATGGTAGTAGGGAGGAAAACCGATGAAACAACATTCGCCGCTTCTCTGCACGGCGCTCTCCGTTGGCGGCGTTCTGGAGCAAATATGGGATCGGTATTCTGTTTTTTACGCCGATGTGCGTTCTCTTTTTGTCTTTGTGGTGTTTCCGGTGCTGATATCCATTGGCATGAGTCTGACAAATTACGATATGCTGCAGACTCCGCAGTTTGTGGGATTAGAGAATTACAAGCAGTTGTTTCTGGATGATGAGATTTTTTTGACCGCTTTGAAAAACACCATGATCTTTGTGGTGGTTTTTATCCTGTCGGCTATCTGGCCTCCTTTTTCATGGCTTGGGTCATCAACCAACTGGGAATGCGGAAGCTGTTTGCTCTGGCGTTCTATGCGCCCTCCATTACCAGCAGCGTGGCCATGACTACGGTATGGCTGTATTTTTTTCGCCGGATCGTCACGGTCTGATTAATAACTGCCTGTTGGATCTGGGGCTTATACAGACGCCGATCCTCTGGAATCAGGATTCATCCACCATTTTGCCGGTGGTGATTCTGATCCAAATCTGGATGAGCATGGGCACCGGCTTTTGGTGTTTTTTGGCCGGCCTGCAGAATCTTTCCAGAGATATCAGCGAGGCGGGCCTTATCGACGGTGTGAAAAACCGATTTCAGGAACTGGTATATATCATCCTGCCCCAGATGAAGCCGCAGCTCCTGTTTGGCGCCATTAACGCCATAACCGGTGCTTTTGGTGTATTTGATGTAGCGGTGAGCTTTGCCGGGATGCCCAGCCCCAACTATGCGGCGCACACAATTGTGGCCCATATGTATGACTACGCGTTTATTCGTTTTGAGATGGGCTACGCCTCCGCGGTGGCGGTGGTGCTGTTCCTGATCTCGTTTGCCTGCGGGCAGATAGTTATGCGTCTGCTGCAGGATAAAGATTAGGGAGGGATGGAATATGGCTGTCAGCCGAGGGATAAGAATCCGGTTCCGGGATCGTATTGCCCGTGTCGGCATAAAGGACATCCTGCTGTATGCGGTGATGATCTGTTTGGTGGCGTTTACAGCGCTTCCGCTGATTTATGTAATCAGCACGGCCTTTAAGCCTTATGATGAGATCATGAAATTCCCGCCGCAATTTTTCGTGCGGCGTCCTACACTCAATAATTTTGAGGATCTGGTGGTGGCCCTCAGCGGCTCTTCCGTGCCCTTTTTGCGCTATGTTTATAACAGCGTTGTGACCACGGCGGCCACGGTCTTCCTGACGGTGATCGTTTCCTCCATGGGCGCTTATGCGCTGGTCAACAACGCGTTCCCGGCGTTGGAAAAGTACTTTTTACCATCATCATTATGGCGCTGATGTTCCCGGAGCGGTGACGACGATCCCAGCTATTTGGTAGTGTCTCATCTGGGGATGATGAACTCTCATCTTGCGCTGGTCGTCCCCAAGATCGCCGTGGCCTACAATATGTTCCTTTATGAAGCAGTTCTGCGAACAGCTTCCGAATCCTATTCTGGAGGCTGCGCGGATCGACGGTGCCAGGAATGGACTATCTTTCGCGTGTTTCTTTTCTGACGCCGGCTTGGGCCACCCTGATTGTGTTCTCCTTTGTCAGCAACTGAACGATTATTTTCGCCCTTGGTATATATTCAGGACGAAGCGCTCAAAACGCCTTTGGCCCTTTCCACTATTGGCGAATCGGGCAAGCGCCATGGCGGCGGCAACGTTCCCTGACCACGCTGCCGACAATCGTTATTTTTACCATTATGCAGGGCCGCGTTATCGAAACCATATCGGGCATCAAGGAATGAGGGAGGAAGCGGTATGAGGAAAAGAATCAAACGGCTGTCGGTGCTGTGTCTGCTTCTTCTGCTGCCGGCTTTCCCGGCAAGCGCCTATGTGCATGAGGGGATGTAGGATGAGCGGCGAGTCCCGGCTCTCCATCCCGGCCCCCTTATGTGCCTGTTGATCGCAATATTGGCGGTACGATTACCCCTATTTCAGCAATCCGCAGGATATTTTTATTACCTCCATCGTTTGCGACACGGGCAACAGCGTGATCTGAGGACGGGAAACTGACGGCGGAATATACCGAAGCGGACGGAATCTTTTTATGAGCCTATGGGCTGGATGAGTACGGCCATATTTTCATTGCACGATACGGGAATGCCCGCGTGGTGCACTCCTGAATGACAAAGGCATTCCTGTGGAAGTTTTGTGCAGCCGGAAGCCGACGACAGTTTGAGCCGAACAAGGTTTTATCAGCGCATGGTACAACCAGTTCAGAGGCTATATCGGTGCCAGTCAGGTGGGCTTTAATCTGCGGGATTTTTTCTATCGTGTTTGCCAGCGATGAGCAGAAGATGCAGTGGGGAAAAAGCGAGCCGTCGCCCTACAACAATTTCCAGTTGTATAAGGACGGCCTGTTGTATGCGGTTTCCAATGCCGAAAGCAATCAGATCCGTGCGATCAACACCGTGGGCAACAACGTCTATCCGGACGGCTTTATGGTGAATGAGCTTTGACGAGACCGGAACGGCCGTATACCCGCTGTTTTCCGATATTACGGTGGGAAACAGGATTATTACCGTGGCGGAGCAGAACTCCGCGCATTTGTATCAATATGACAGCGAAGGAATCTGCTGGCGGTCTTTGGCGGGAAGGGAACGCTGGCCGGGCAGTTTGACGTGATCTCCAGCATCGCGCAGGATTCGCAAGGACGCCTTTATGTGCTGGATTCTTCGCACAATACCATTCAAATCTTGAGCCGACGCAGATGATTCGCATGGTGCAGGAGGCCAACGCTCTGTATCTGGACGGCCATTATACCGAATCCGCCGACAAGTGGGAGAAGGTTATGTCCATGGTTTCCAACTATCCGCTGGCGAGAAAAAGCATCGGCAAAATCCAGTAAACAAAGGATTATGAAGCGGCCAAAGGAAAATTTCTACGCAGTGAATGCCCGTGAGGATTACGGACTTGCTTTTGAAAAAAAGCCGCTATCTGTTTTTGCAGAAATATTTTTCCTGGGTGGTATGCGGGCTGGCGGCAGCGGCTGCGCTTCTTGTGTATTTGCTGATACATTTCCGGCGAAAAGCGCTGCAGTATGAGAACGATCTGTACGGCATTGTGCGGGAACCCCGCTCCGGAAAAAAGCGTCGGTGAATTTTTGGAAGCCGATGGCTTGTGGTAAAAGGAGACAATGTATGGATGATTTAAAAGCTTGGGGTATTGATGTTCTTTTTATCCGGTGAAAGCCTGTGCGCTGATTAAGCGCCGGCGTGACGGCTTTCGTCCGCTTCCCGTGTTGATTTTGGTCGGGTTGGCTCTGCTGGTTCGGGTTGCGGGGTGTACACGACCAGTTTTACGTGGCAAGCATACGGCCGCAGGATGCCAATCTGCTGTATGAAACAGGCATTTTGCTGGTGCCTTTTCTGGCATGGGTATTGTGCAGCTATGCCATCCTGTCCATTATGAGCGGCGAAACCAAGCTGACGGAAAATTTGACGGCCTGCAGCTATTGTCTGGTGCCGTATATTGTGATTACACCGCTGTTGACGGCCCTGTCCCATATGGTGTCCACGGAGAGGCGGCGCTGTTCGACACCCTGTCTATGATTGTGCTGATCTGGGTGCTTCTGCTGCTGTTTACTGCCCTCAAAAAGCCTTAACGATATCCATTTGGGACGCGCTCTGTTTATTGCCCTGCTCAGCGTGATGCTGATGCTGATTCTGGCAGCGGCGGTGATGCTGGTAGTGGCGCTGATCAGTCAGGTAGTCAATTTTGCAGTGGAAATCGTTAAAGAACTTCGCCTATGAGCGGCGCGAAAGGAGTGTCCGAAATCGTGAAGGGAAGGAAACGCTGGATCGCGGTCGGTGCCGGAGCAGCGGCAGCCGCCGTGTTGGCGGTGCTGCTGTGGGTAATCCCGGGTTCATCGGTACGCATCCCCGAAGGGGCGCTGAAGGATGTCTATTGCCCGGAGGCCGCGCCGGTCTATACGGGGGAAGAAATTCAGGGAGGAAGCGCTGACAGCAGTTGGCGCAAACGATCAATTGAGCTGCTGTAATGATCCGGCAGCTGTGGCGGTACAGATCCGGATAAACACAACGATTTTATATGGTCTTCGGCTTTTGATCCATCCGCTTACGCCTATGAGGCGGACGAGGCTCTTGCCCGCGGTCTGGCCACCCTTTTTCAAATCGTGTATACCGATGCGGAAGGAATCACCAGTACTGTCCGTTCCCATGATGAGGGGGTGAATATCCGGGCGGAGAAATTGGAGAACGGTGTCAGCCTGCATGCTTCCTTTCCGGATATTGCGATGGCAATGACCGTTGAAATCTGGCTGGATGGAGGGGACTCAACGCCCGGATTCCGCAGGACGGGCTGGAGGAAACAGGGGATACCGGCTGGTGTCGGCGGATCTCCTGCCGATGCTGGCGCGGCCGATAACAGCGAAGAGGATATATGGTATATCCGGGATGGATCCGGCATGATTTACCGGTACAAAAGAATCGGTATCGGATATTCCCAAGCAGATCCATAAAGATATTTACAGCCCGGTGCTTTTGGATTATGCGGACGTCACTTCCAGCGTAGCACAGGGACACAAAAATATTTCGCTGCCTGCATTTGGCGTGGTAAAGGGGCAGAACGCTCTGGTGGGCTATGTCAGTCAGGGGACGATAATGGGTATATCCAGCTTCTGCCCAGTGGGTATGGTTATCTGGTAAACAGCCTGAATGCGGGCATCACCTATCGGAAAACCTACAGCTTTCAGACGCCCGACGGCTCGGAGGAATTTGCCATTGAGCAGGAGCGGCGTACCGGTGATCTGCAGGTCAAGTATTTTTTTCCTGCAGGAGAAGATGCGGACTATTCCGGTATGGCTGGAGCTATCCGCCGCTACCTGAAAAGCAGCGGCCGCCTTTCGGCCTCCGCTGCTGGAGGAGGAAACGGCGCCGGTATACACCGAGATTCTGGTTGAGGCGCGAGCAGACCATGCTGTGGGAAAACGAGGTCGTGATGACGGATTTTAAGACCTGCCGTTCGATTATGGAGGATCTTCAGACGGAGAATGTGAGACTGATTGCCAGTCTGCTGGGCTGGCAGAAAGAGGGCTACGGCCAATATCCTGCCCACAGCGCGCCCTCCGGAAGCGTGGGCGGTGCCAAAGGGCTGGAGGAGCTGAACCGGTTTTCTTCCGAGAACGGAATCCATCTTCTGCTGTCCGAAAATTTTACCCGTGGATTTGAAGGCGTGGGGGGCTTCTCCAAAAACAAGGAATCTGTTTACAGCGCGGATGGATTGCCGGTGGCGGATAAGCTGGGAGAAGAATATTTTCTCAATGCCTACAGCCAGCTGACAAAGCGCACCCAACAATTGCTTCCGAAATATAAGGACTGGGGTGTCCGGTCTTGCGCTGGAGGAACTGGGGCGTTTTCTTTATGATGATTACAGCAAGACCGGCAATATGACCCGTATGGATACCATGGCGCCTATGTGCAGATAACCGAGGCGGTGAAAGAGCAGATGGGAATAGCCGCCGTACAAAACGGCAACGCATACCTGCTTTCCTGTGCGGATTTTTCTTTAATGTGGCGGATTCCGGCCCGGTGATCCGCTGCTTGACGAAGCCATTCCTTTTATCAATTTGGCATGGCAGCATCCCCTATTGTTCGCATATTGCCGCGAATATGTCCTGCGATGAACGGCGCAGCAGCTCCGCTGGGCCGAATACGGCAGCGTACCCTACTATCTTGTGACCGGCGGCGACCCGGTGAAACTGAAGGATTCTTATGTGACTACGGGGTTTTCCTCCCGCTATGAAGGCCTGAAGGAATCGATGCACAAGGCGGGTGAGGAATATAGCCGGAAAAATGGATGGCCTGTGACTCAGGAAATCCGGGAACATATTTCTGTGGATGATATGCTGAAAAAAGTGGTTTATGCGGACAACTCCCGTGTGTATGTCAACTACGATACCGTGCCGCGCGAGGTGGACGGCGTGACCGTTGCTCCGCAGGATTATACGGTGTGTCCCCGGACGGACACAGCGATGAAAGGGGATTAACCGTGACATTACGTTCAGGGAACCGGCGGGGCCTTTCGCTTACACGCAGAAAGGGCTTTTATGGCTATGTGTTTATCGCCCCATGGCTGGTCGGCACGGTGCTGGTTTTTGCCTATCCGATTCTGTATTCGATTGTGATCAGCTTTTCCGAAATTATCAACGTAACGGAAAACAAACTGCAGTTTGTAGGCCTGGCCAACTATGTGCGCGCGTTGATGGAGGATGTCACCTTTGTGCCGACCTATTTGGAGACGATCCGGGAAACACTGCTGAACACGCCGCTGATCAATGTGTTCGCCATGTATATTGCGTTGCTGCTCAACCGGGATATCCGCTGCCGTGGCTTATTCCGCGCCACCTTTTCCTGCCGGTAATGCTTGGCACCGGTTTTATTATGCAGCAGCTGCTGGGGACAAAAAGTGGACGCCGATGCGATGGAGGTGGCACGCGGCCTCTTCTTCCGGATCAGCTTACGTTGTATCTCGGTCCTTCTGTCACTGGCTTTATTCAGAACTTTTGAGCAAGATCACCATCATTTTATCCGGTGTACAGATCATTATTTATCTGGCCGGCCTGCAAAGTATTTCCAACTCGCTGTATGAGGCGGCACGGGTGGATTCGGCAACCGAATGGGGAGATTTTCTGGCTGATCACACTGCCGATGATGGCGCCGATTATTCTGCTTAATTTGATTTATACGGTGGTGGATTCTTTTACCGATGCTTCCAACCCCGTTGTTGCGTATATTTATCAGATTGGCTTTGAAGGTCCCTCACAATTTGAATTTGCTTCGGCGATGAGTTGGTTCTATTTCCTGTTTGTCATTTTGTTGGTTGGGCTGATCTTTTTTTGATCATGCGGCATTTTGTCAGCAACGTCAGCGAAAAAAAGCTGAATACAGGCAGGCTTTGCGAAAGGATGATGACAATGAAAAAGCAGACGCACTCCGCGCACTGGTTCGCAAAAAGCAAATCATGGACTGTATGCGCTGTTCGTCTATGTACTGCTTTTTTGGTCTGGCTTTTGTGTTCTTGTATCCCTATCTTTTATATGCTGTCTACCTCTTTCAAGTCTTATAATGACCTGATCAATCCTACGGTCAAGTGGTTTCCCAAGGATTTTCGCCGGAAAACTATCGCTTGGCGGCGCAGGCGCTGGACTTTGTACACAGTGGCCTGGTAGCGGGGGTCGGTACGATCGGTCATGTGCTCGTTGTTCTTTTTGTGGCCTACGGCTTTTGCCCGGTTTCGTTTTGCGGGCCGCAGCCTGATGTTCGCCGTGGTGGTCCTGTCCATTGTGGTGCCGGTACAAACGCTGATTGTCCCGGTATATCACCTGGGTCAACTCTCAATATGGCGGATTCCTACTGGCCAATTTTTTGCCCACTTTTTCTTGGCTATGGCCGGGGCGGGGTTGTTCATCTTCCTGTTCCGCCAGCAGTTTATCAAATTGCCGCGGGTGCTGGAGGAGGCGGCGGAAATCGACGGCTGCGGGCCAATCCGTACTTTTTTCCGCATAGCGCTGCCTTACGGCCGGCGCCACCATCGTGGTATGCATGGTGCTGTCAGTGGTGTGGCATTGGAATGAATTTTTGAATCCTCTATCTATATTTGCCAGTCGGAGTGGCTGCTGCTCACAGTCGCTGCCGTCCATGTATTCCCTGATTCAGTCTCTGGCGACTTCCGACCAGCCTTGGATGGCGGAGATGCAGTTTACCTATCATGAGGGGTGTAGTCATGGCGGGCACGGCGCTGGCGACCCTGCCGCTGCTGATATTCATCTGTTTATGCAGCGTAAATTTATGGCCAGTATCGAACGCAGCGGCATTGTGGAATAATCGGCACAGAAGGAAAGTCAAAAAATGGGCCGGAAAAGCGAACGGTGCGGTTGATATGGATCCAAAAGCAGAATTCTTGGCGGAACGCCACGCGGCGGGGCAAAGAGAAAGAAAAAAAGAAAAAACCAAAGGAGGAAGAAGTATGGTTATTCAGGGATGGTTTGAAAAAAGCATACACAAGGTATTTCCGGACGAGACGCCTGTCAGCGTCCGGCGGCGCATATTTATGCGGCCAGACGGGAAGGAGAGGCGTGCCAGTTGGTGCCCGGGCGGAAGCAGACAGTACCGTGAGGCTGAATTTTTCGCCGGTAGTCAACGCGGCCGGCGAAGCATTGAAAGCGGATGTATTTGAGGTGCTGTACCTGCAGGCGGGGAGCCATGGCGTATGGGCGGGCCCCCCTTCGTCCGGCGGGGGGCACCCTGCAGCTCAAGGCGGGGAGGCCAAAGCGCTGCTATGGCGTATTCATACAGAAGCGGAAAACGCGCCCGGAGAATACGCGGAAGCGCGGAAGTGGCGGCGGAGGACGGCGCGAAGCTGTGTACCCGCTGACAGTCACGGTATGGGATTTCGTGCTTCCGGCCGCGCCCAGCTGCCAGACCGCTTTTGGGCTTCGGCAGGATGTGCTGGAGGAGTTTTACGGTTTAGAAAAGGATTCTGCCGAGAGCCGCGCTATGTATGCGAAATATTACGAGTCGCTGCTTGCCCATAAAATCTCCGCATATGAGCTGCCGGAGGATATCCGCTCCGACAAGGCGGACGCCTATATGGACGATCCCCGGGTGACCGGATTTAGGATTCCGCTGGCGGAAACCGATGAGGAGCTCAATCAATATTTTGGTAAACTGCGGCAAGCGGGGAGTGGTTTTCCAAAGCGTATTTTTTATGCGCTGGACGAACCCAGCGGTAAGGCGTCTTATGAGAGGATGGAACAGATCAGCGCCCGACTGAACCGTTTGAACCCAACTTCCGGCAAGTGATTCCCTTTTATATGAATCCGCAGTTTGATATCCGGCTGCATGCGGTGGAGAGCATGACCGGCAAGGTGCGGATATGGTGCCCGGAATCCAACACATGGGACGATCTCAACGCGTGGGAGTAAGATTGGCCGCGGGCCGGACAACTCGCTGGGGACTAAAATGAGGGCGCGGCAGGCGGTCGGTGAAACCGTGGTGGTATGTGCTGCTGGACCGCGGGCGCCCTATTGCAATCTGCACATCACCATGGAAGGCATCCAGCACCGGCTGCTGTTCTGGCAGCAGATGCAAAAAGCATGTGGAAGGTCTTTTTGTACTGGTCAACCGACTGGTGGGTCAAAGAAACCGGCACGTCGAATCGCGGACGGATATGGCCACGGTCAAGGAGATTGACCCGGATCTCTACGGAGACGGTTCGCTCTTTTACCCGGGGCCGGAAGGGCCGCTGCCCTCCCTTCCGGCTGGAATGCGTGCGGGATGGAATTGAAGATTTCGAATATTTAAAAATGGCGGAAGAACGGCTGGGCCGTGATTTTGTAGACGACATCATTGGCCGGTGACGACATCCCTAACCGAATACAATACCGATGAGGATCACTTTGAAGAGGTGCGTATCCGGCTGGGGAACTCTGGAACAAACGCGGCACGGCTGATCCGCTCAGTACGGCAGGAGGAGAAACGCATGTCGAGTCTTTTCGTTATACAGTACCGTGGGCAAAACGTCCTGGTTTACGCTGCAGGGTTATTATGCGGAAAACTTTCCTTCTTACCGGATGAAGCGCCATTCGCATAAACGCATTGGTGATGTATGCCGTATCCGGCAGTTTTTTCATCGAGATGCGCTGTAAGGAAAAGTGGAAAGCGATGCCGATCCGGCTGGGAGAAATGATTGTGATCGATTCCGAAGCGCCGCATTCCTTGCTGATTCCCGCCGGCGGGGAGGCGCGCATTCTCAATCTGGAGGATGGAAGTCAACCGACAATATGACCACATTTAATATGGGGCAACTATGTGCGGTCAGCGAGGGGCTTACCCGCATGATGAAAGATGCTCAGCCGTATCTGAAAATTGTGGATAACCACGACGTGCAGAAGATTATCCATTCCATCCATCAGGAATTGCAGTTGTCCGAGGTGCGGCAGGATACCGAGCGGGTATATGCGCAATCTGCTTCTGGCACAGTTTTGGATCGCCGTCGGCCGCTGCTATAAAGAGCGCCGCCAATCCGGTTCGCTGTATTCCTATGTGAAAAGGGCGCTGGAATATATCGACGCTCATTTCTGCAACGATATTACGGTGGAGGAAATTGCCGATTACGCCGGCATTCACTGCAGCTATCTTCAGCGGATTTTTAAAGAGAATATCGGCTTTTCACTGATGAGCTATGTAAAAATAAGGTGCGGATCAGGCGGGCCTGCTACCTTCTGCTGAATTCGGAATTGTCCATTGAGAAGATCGCGGCAGAATCAGGCTTCAACAACCGCCAGAATTTTGCTTATATGTTTAAACGGATGATGAATGTCACCCTCGTGAATACCGCACCAATGAAGCCAACGACAATATGCGGGTTTTCTATTCACCGGAATATACCAACAAAATTGAAGAGTGAGGAAAAAGATGAACACTCCGATGACTTGCGAAAACACATACACTTTGGAACATCATCAAATGACGCTGCATTTTTTGCGGACAGAGGATCAGTTCGCCCTTTGTGCCTTCCAGCCGTCTTCGATACCGTTGGAAGGGGGAGCACATTGCCCGCCCGCTGGTCAATCTGGCTGTATCGGGAGAAGCGGCCGGCGGTTTGCATGTATACCACGACGCACGCCTCTTATGCCCTGATGTCGGAACTGAAGCTGGAACATCTTGTGCAGGAGAATTTGCGGCTGGTCGCCACCTATGTTTTGCCGCGGGCTGGTCTGGCGGTCACCGTAGAGGCTGTGCCTGAGACGGCGGTGCTGCGGGTACATACTGCGGCGGAAAAATATCGGCGGAGAGCCTGGTGGATATCCGCTTCCTGTCCAGCGCTTTTTGCAGGGTTTTATGTCTGGGCGGTCTGCGGGATGTATTCGACCCGCAAAGAATCAGAGGTGCATTACTGCCGTCAGACCTGGCATGGAAGGGACAGTGGCAAACCTCTTCGCTTGAGGAAATGGGGGTGTATAAGGGCTCTGTGATCTGGTGCGGATGCAGTGCCTCCATCCAGTCAGTGGGCAGCTTCCCCACTTCCCTGCTTTGCCCCCTGTAATGGTTATTGAAGACACCGAGAGCAATTCCTTCTGGTATGTGCAGTTGGAGACAGCGGGAAGCTGGAGCCTGGAGCTGGGATACAGCGGGAATTATCAGAAGGGCGGGCTGTATCTGCTGGCCGATGCCGCGGATGAAAAACGTAGGGGCTGGCATCCATACGCTGCAGCCGGAGAACGCTACACGGCAGACTGCGCTGCCGTGGGATGCCTGCAGGGAAGCTGGAATGATGTGTTGCGGGAGTTGACCAGATATCGCCGCACACTGGCCCCGCCGGCCCTCGCCCTTTGTGTTCAATGATTATATGAATTGTATCTGGGGCGCCCCTACCGATGAATTATTGCTTCCCCTTATTGACCGGGCCGCGGAGCTGGGTGCGGAGGTGTTCTGCATTGATGCTCTCACTGTTACATATCAACTTGAATTTTCAATCAAGTGGATTATCGCCGTTGCCCGTCCGTCATCACCGGTGCCTGTGCAATATCTTACCGGAACAGCTGGGGGTGTGGTGTTATCCCTGGCCGGCTCCCTTTGAAAATGTGGATTGCACGGCCTATCTTTTGCTCGGAGGAATATCGCCGCGCTATGGCTGATACGGAACAGACCGTGTATAATGTGATCAACGGCATGTGCGGACTGATGTATCTTTCCGGGCGTATTGATTGCATGGATGAGGCGAACCTGACCGTATTGCGCGAAGGCGTGGAGATGGTCAAACAAAACCGCGCCTTTCTTGCCGGCGCTTATCCTCGAGTGGTGGCGCCCCATGTGCCTGTGGGAGATCTGCAATCCTGGCAGGCGGCGGCGTTGGAGGATGAAGCCTCCCGGCGAATGCTGCTGGCGGTCTGGCGCAACGGTGCGGCGGATGATGTTTTTGAGATGGATCTGGGCTTGGCATGGGGAAAACGGTGTCGATAGCCCAGCGCTTTCCACTCATATCCGCGATGCCAAATGGCGATATAATGCGAACAGCGGGCATCTTACCGTGCAGATGCCGAAGAACTATACGGCGCTGAGCTGTTTGAAATTTTGGTTGAAGACTGAAGGCTGGAGCAAAATGGAGCAAAATAAAAATCAGACCGAACCCCACAGGGGTGCCCGGTCTGATTTTTGCGTGAGCCAAGCCTTCTTATTTCCCTTGCGGGTTTATCCCGCGTATTCGGTCACTTCAATGCTGTTGATGACCACGTCGGTCACCGGCTTGCTGTTGGAAACCTCCACCTTGGAGATGGCGTCTACCACGTCCATGCCGTCGAACACCTGACCAAACACCGTATGCCCGCCGCTCCGCCACGCGCCGTCCAGATGAATGTTGCCGCCGTGCTGGGCGTAAAGATCGAACACCGCGTCGGGGATCGCTTCCCCGTAAAAGCCGATGCCCATATTCTGCTGGAGCAGGCGCCGTAGAACTGTTTCCAGTTGGTGATGTCGGCTTTTTTTAGGTGCCTTCGTTTCTCAAAGGCATCTTCATAAGCGGAAAAGTCCACAGCGGGCGTATTGTTAATGAAGAACTGGCTGCCATTGGTATTGACGCCGGAATTCGCCATCGAAAGCGCGCCGGTAAGATTAATCAGCTTCTGAGCGAACTCATCCTCGAACGAATCGCCCCAGATGCTTTTTCCGCCGGTACCGTCCCCTCCGGATCGCCGCCTTGGATCATAAAGTCCTTAATCACCGGTGAAAGATCAGGCCGTCGTAATAGCCGTTCTTTGCATGAGTGGTGAAATTTTCTACCGCCTTGGGCGCAGCTTCGGGGAAAAAAGAGGATGGAGATATCCCCATGCTGGTGTGCATGATGGCCACCGTATCGCCCACGGCGGGCTCTTCCAACTGAAAGCCGACCGTCTTATCCGGATATATCCCTACGTCGTTTTCGGGGTTTCCTCCTTTTTGGTGCAGCCGCCGAGCAGCGCAATCCCAAGCAGAGCCGCTGTAAGAGCAGCCCCAATCCGAGCCTTCTTTCGGGTATTTTTCATTCTGCGTTATTCATCCTTTCTGCGGCGGGATCGCCGCGGAGTGATTTCCGGCAGATCGGGGCGCGTTCCCTGTCCAGCCGGAGAAAACGGTTGATCTCGTCGATTTCCTCTGACTGCCGCTTTAAAAACCGCGCCCTTCCTCCGTTCGGGCGACCAGCCGTCCGGTACGGCAAACCGCACGGACAAAGTCCCGGCGAAGCGGCACATGCGCGCGTTCCCGCACCAGCGGACAAACCCGCCAGGCACGGGGATCGTATACCGCCCGAATGCGTCCGTCCTCCCCATAGTAGGGGAAGAGGGGAAAGAGGCGGCAGGCGAGGGGGCGTTTTTCCCGGGGGCAGTGTCCGCCGCAGACAAAAAGCGAATCCTGTCCGGCCGGGAAAATCTGTGCTTCCGGCCAGTTCTCCCTGATCGGGGCGCTTTCCTCGCCTTCGTGGGGAAAAAAGCAGCATTCCGGACGGAGAGACGGCGTCTCCGCATCCGGCGGAAAGGTCCCGGCAAGCAGGCCCCGCCGCAAACCGTACCGCAGTCCGCCGTCAGGGGAGTAACCGCTCCGACGGCGGACTCATCAAACAAACGGTATATTTTCCTATAATCAATACTTCCGGTAAAATATATACGGGCCATTACGCGTCGTATTCCTTGATTTCAATGGACTGAATGGTTTACGTCCGCCTTCGGCTTGTCGTTCATCCCAACCGCCACTCCGGCGATCGCGTCCACCACGTCCATGCCGTCGTATACTTGGCCGAATACCGTGTGTTTGAAATCGAGCCACGGGGTGCCGCCCACCGCCGCGTAGTTTTCCGCAACCTCTTTCGAAACCGCGGTCGGCCAGCGCGGGCATCTGGGCAAGCATCTGCGCCGGGCAGTCGGCCGCCTGAACGATGAAGAACTGGCTGCCGTTGGTGTTCGGTCCGGCGTTCGCCATGGAAAGCGCGCCGCGGTAATTCCGCAGTTCGATGTCAGGCTCGTCCTCAAAAGAGCGGCCCCAGATGCTTTCACCGCCGGTGCCCGGTCCCCTGCTGGGTCGCCGCCCTGAATCATAAAATCCTTGATTACGCGGTGGAAGATCAGGCCGTTATAATAGCCGTTTTCGCGTGGGTGGTGAAGTTCTCAAAGGTTTTCGGGGTCTTTTCCGGAAAAAGCCGGATAGCGATAGCGCCCATGCTGGTGTGCATGACCGCGACGGTTTCGCCCTTGACGGGCCGGTCGAGCTGATTCATGATCGGCTCCTTTCTAAACTTTCAGTATACTATACCCGGAATAATCTGCGGAAGAACCGGCGAGTGACGTATGGATTGCGAAAGCAATCAATACGCTTTCCCCAAACCACCATGTGTTTCGCGGGCTTGCCGCAGCAGACGCAGGTGTCGGCGATGCTCCTGCTCAAAGGGCATACAGCGGCTGGTAACGCCGGCCTGCTCCTTGAGCGCCATTTCGCATTCAGATCGCCGCACCACATGGCCTTGATAAAGCCGGGCTTGTTATCGGCCAGATCCTTCATTTCCTCCATGCCGGCGGCGGAATAGGTCATCGTCTCACGGCGCGCGAGCGCTTCTGATACAAGCCGTCGTGTACGGCTTTCAGCAGTTTCGGCAGGGTTTCCTCCAGTTCGTCCAGCGGAACAAGGTCTTTTTCCCGGTTGTCCCGGCGGACCAGCACGCACTGGTTTTTTCTCGATGTCCTTGGGGCCGATTTCCAGCCGCACCGGCACGCCCTTCATCTCATATTCCGCGAACTTCCAGCCGGGGAGTTGTCGAATCGTCCATCTTTACCCGGACGACCTTCTGCAGGCTGGTCCCGCAGTTCGGCGGCCTTTTTCGAGCACGCCGGGCTTGTGCTGGGCGACCGGGACGATCACGACCTGAACCGGCGCGACGGCGGGGGGCATCACCAGCCCGTTGTCGTCGCCGTGGGTCATGATAATCGCGCCGATAATCCGGGTGGACATTCCCCAGGAGGTCTGGAAAGGATAGCGAAGGGTGTTGTCACGCCCGGAAAACTGGATTCCGAAGGCCTTGGCAAAGCCGTCGCCGAAATAGTGGCTGGTTCCGCTTTGGAGCGCCTTGCCGTCGTGCATCATCGCTTCGATGGTGTAGGTGGCTTCCGCCCCGGCGAACTTTTCCTTGTCGGTTTTCCGGCCCTTGAGGACCGGGATGGCGAGCGATTCTTCGCAGAAGTCGGCGTACACGCCGAGCATCCGCTCGGTTTCAGCCATGGCTTCCTCCGCCGTTTCGTGCATGGTGTGGCCTTCCTGCCAGAAGAATTCGGTGGTGCGCAGGAAGGGACGGGTGGTCTTTTCCCAGCGCAGGACGGAGCACCACTGGTTATACAGCAGGGGCAGATCCCGGTAGGAGTGGATGATGTTGGCGTAGTGCTCGCAGAACAGAGTCTCCGAGGTCGGGCGGACGCAGAGCCGCTCCGGCAGTTCTTCCGTTCCGCCGTGGGTGACCCATGCCACCTCCGGCGCAAAGCCTTCCACATGATCCTTTTCCTTCTGCAGCAGGCTTTCAGGGATGAAACATCGGGGCATGATATTCTCATGCCCCAGCGCCTTAGAAGCGGGCGTCCAGATCGTTCGGATATTCTCCCACAGGGCGCAGCCGTAGGGGCGCACGATCATGCAGCCCCGCACGCCGGAATAGTCGGCGAGCTCGGCTTTTTCACAACGTCGGTATACCATTGAGCGAAATCCTCTTCCATTGAGGTGATGGCTTCGACCATTTTTTTGTTGTCTGCCATTGTCTGACTTCCTTTTTCGCGGGCGGGGCGTCCCGCCGAATCCGGTTGCAGAGGGTCTCTATTTCCTGTCGGCTTGGGAGTCGTCGTCCTTTTTTTTTTCCTCCGTGGTCTTATTCAGCAGCACGATCACGCCGAGCAGCAGCACCATGACCACGAAAATGCCGACCATGCCCAGCAGCATCAGCAGCAGGGCGTCGCTGAAATTCGCCATTCCTGAAATTCAATATGCATAAAGCCATTCGTCCTTTCTCTGTCCGTTGCGTCAGGCGCCGATCAGGCGGGGAACCACCGTCAGGAATGATGCCGCCCGCCACCACCGAGCCGATCTGGCCCGCCACGTTGGCGCCTACCGCGTGCATGAGCAGGTGGTTCTGGTTGTCTTCTTTCAGGGCCATCTTCTGGATCACCCGGGCGGACATCGGGAACGCGGAGATGCCGGCGCCGCCCACCATGGGGTTGATCTTTTTCCCTTCCGGCAGGAAGAGGTTCATCAGCTTGGCAAACAGCACGCCGCCGATGGTGTCGAACACAAAGGCCACCAGGCCGAGCGCCATAATCACGATGGTTGCCACCGTCAGGAACTGTTCCGCCCGCATGGTGAAGGAAATGGTCAGGCCAAGCAGAATGGTAATCAGGTTGGCCAGAGTGGTCTGCGCGGTCTGGGACAGGCTGTCCAGCTTCAGGCATTCGCGCAGCAGGTTGCCGAACATGAGCATACCGACCAGGAGATACCGAGGCGGGGCGACCAGCCCGGCAATGATGGTCACGATGATGGGGAACAGGATCCGGGTCAGACGGGGAAACCGACTGCGGGTTATACGGCATCCGGATCATCCGTTCCTTCTTGGTGGTTACCAGACGGATGGCCGCCGGCTGGATGATCGGCACCAGCGCCATATAGGAATACGCCGCCACAGCGATCGCGCCCATGTTTTCCGATTGGAAAATCTTCGCCACAAGGATAGAGGTGGGGCCGTCGGCCGCGCCGATGACGCCGATCGCCGCCGCTTCCTTGAACGGGAAGATGAAGGAGGCGAGGAACACGGTCAGGAAAATGCCGAACTGGGCGGCCGCGCCGAACAGAAGCATTTTCGGGTTGGACAGAAGCGGCCCGAAATCGATCATGGCGCCGATGCCGATAAACAGCAGCAGCGGCATGGCTTCCGATGCCTCAATCCCCACCTGAAACAGCCACTGGACAATGCCGGGGACCCGTCCGCGGCGGTTCCGATTGCGCCGAACCACGGATGTTGACCAGAATCGCGCCGAAGCCCATCGGCATCAGCAGAGCGGGTTCAAAGTCTTTGGCCAGAGCCAGATAGATCAGCAGCCCGCCGATCAGGATCATGACAAGGTTTTCCAGCCTTCCGCACTGAAGAAGAAGGCCGCGCCGTCATAGAGAAATTGAAAATGTTCCAGTATCTCCAACATGGACTCTCCTTTTAAATAAAATAGGAAAACTAACAGCTTTTAATTATACCGAAAGTCTGTCCATAATTCAACAGCAAAGTGGCGGAAAGCCCGGACAAAATGAAATTCAGGAAACCTTTTCTTGACAACTCTTGACAACCCTTCGGCCGCACCGTATTGTGGGTAATGGAAATTCCATCAATCGCGGCGCTGGAGGCGGTCCGTCCGCCCGGCGGGAATGGAGGAAACTATGTTTACGGTAAACCATGTCACCAAACGGTACGGCAAGCTGACGGCGAACAGATATAGCTTCAGGGGTGGAGGACGGCAGATTGCCATCCTCCTTGGCCCGAACGGTGCGGGAAAGTCCACCATCATCAAATGCATTGCCGGACTGCTCCGGTTTGATGGGACGATCGATATCGGCGGATATCCCAACAAATCTCTGGAGGCGAAGCGCCTGCTGGGCTATATCCCGGAGATGCCCGCGGTCTACGACCTGCTGACGGTCGGGGAGCATCTGGAATTCATTGCCCGGGCCTATTCGCTGACCGGATGGGAGGACTATGCCGCCTCCCTTTTGGAACGATTTGAGCTGGACGACAAAAGGATAAGCTCGGCAAGGAACTGTCCAAGGGGATGCAGCAAAAGCTGAGCATCTGCTGCGCGCTGCTCCATCGTCCGAAGGTCGTAATCTTCGACGAGCCGCTGGTCGGGCTGGATCCCCACGCGATCAAGGAGCTGAAGGAGATGTTCCGGGAGCTGAAGCGGGACGGCGCGTCGGTGCTCATCAGCACCACATGATCGACAGCGTGGAGGATTACTGGGATATCGCGCATATTATGATGAACGGTTCCTTTGCCGCCACCATGAGGAACGAACCGGCCGCGCAGGGGAGAAAACGCTGGAAGAGCTGTTTTTCGAAATCACCGAAAGGCCGTCCGCCGCCACGGGGAAAGGATGGGTCGCAGGCATGAAAGCGCTGCCTTATCTTTTTTCACCACGCTGAAGAACCGGATCAAAGAGCTTCGGAAGCATCCCTCTCAGTTGATTCTGGTTCTGCTCTTCGCCGCGATGCTGGTGCTGGTAGTGGTGTCCGCCGGCCTGCCCTCCGGCGAGCCGCAGGCGCTTCGCCCGATGGCGGAGCTGCGGGCGATGATGCTCGCGTTGTATGCGGTCATGTTTCTGATGCTCTGCCACAACGGCCTGTCCTCAGGGGCGAGCTTCTACTCCATGGCGGATGTCAACCTGCTGTTCGCCACCCCTCTCCGGCAGCAGCGCATCCTCTTTTACGGCCTGTTCCGGCAGTTGGGAACCTCCGCCCTGCTGGGCTTTTCCTCCTGTTTCAGTATTCCTGGGTGAACAGCCTGTACGGTCTGTCCTTTCCCAGCCTGCTCGTGATCATGCTGGGATATTGCCTGACGGTGTTCTGCGCACAGTTGACCTCCATGGTGGTGTACGCGTTCACCAGCGGGGATGAACGAAAGCGGAAAGCCGTGAAATACACGCTGTATGCGCTGGCGGCATCCGCCGTACTGCTGGCGGGCCTCCCCCGCTCTGCGGGCGGAGGATAAGCTGGCGGCGATAACGGCCGCTGCGGACGGCCCGGTATTGACCTTTTTCCCGGTTGCGGGCTGGCTGAAGGCGGCGGCCGGCGGCGCGATCGGCGGGGAACCGCTTCCGCTCGTTCTTGGCCTTGGCAGGACGGCGGCGTATATCGCCGCGCTGGTGCTGCTGATTACCCGGACCCATCCGGATTTTTATGAGGACGTGCTGAAGGCGACCGAAATTTCATTTTCGGCCGTCACCGCCTCCAAGGAGGGAAGATGGCAGAGCCGGTTCCCGCGAACGTCAAGGTGGGAAAACCGGTATTGGCGCGGGACGGGGCGCCGGCGTGTTTTTCTATAAACACCGCCTGGAGAGCCGCCGCTCCCGAATTTTCCTGCTGGACACCCTGACGCTGGTGTGGGCGGGCGCGTGTGTTCTGTTTGCCTTTTTTCATGCGGGACGAGGGGATCGTACCGGTTTTTGTGTTCGCCACCTATATGCAGGTGTTTTCCTCCAGTACCGGCCGTTGGCTGCGGGAACTGCTGATGCCGTACATTTATATGCTGCCGGAACGCGCCCTTCAAAAAAAGCTGGTGGGGGTCTGCCGGGAGAGCATCCTTCAATCGGCGGCGGAGGCGGTGATCGTGATGGTGCCGGTCGGCTTGGTGGTCGGTGCGTCCCCGCTGGATATTCTCGGCTGCGCGCTGGCGCGGTTCGGCTTTGCTCTGCTGTTTATGGCCGGGAATATTCTGGTCGAGCGGCTGTTCGGCCAGATGATGAACAAGGGGCTGATTATCGGCCTGTTTTTCCTGGCAATGATCCTGCTGGCGCTCCCCGGCGTGATCGCGGGAGCAGTGCTGGGGATGGCGGCCGGCGTATTCGCCGCGATGGCGGTCATGACGGCCTGGTGCGCGGCGGCCGCCGCTCTGATTGCCTTCCTCTGCCGGGATATTCTGGACGTCGCGGAGCTGAACAACCGGTAGGGGCCCCTTCCGTCCGTTCGTCTCCGGTAAAGGAGAAAGCCGCCGGCACATGGCCGCCGCGCTTCTCCCGGGAAGGCAAAAATGACCGAAGCTGCCGTTATGTAAAAAGGACGCGCCGCGATTTTTCGCGGCGCGTCCTTTTTTCAGACTGTTCCGAGTATCACGGCGGCGCATACGCCGTCTTTATGGCCGGTAATCCGCACCCGCACGGTGTCGCCGGGCCCGGCGACACCATCCGGCACCGGTACGAGGGTGGAAAAATAGGTGGGGTGTATCCCTCCAGCCGCCCGCCGCTGGCGCGGGTTTCGAGCAGCACCTCGGTTTCCCGGCCGACCCACCGGTCGAGATAGGCGTCCCGCAGGCGGTCGCAGGCGGCGATCATCGCCCGGCTCCGTTTCGCTTTTTCCCCGCCGGAAATCTGCCCTTCGGCCTTGGCGGCCACGGTGCCGGGACGGATGGAATACGCGAACACATGAGCGCGGGGAGAAGCCGGCTTTTTCACAAAGGACAGCGATTCCTCGAATTCGGCCGGGGTCTCGCCCGGAAAACCGACCATCACGTCGGTGGTCAGGGCGCAGTCGGGAAAGCGTTCCCGCAGCGCGGCGCAGACAGCCAGATACTCCTCGGGCGTATAATGCCGGTTCATCCGTTTCAGGGTGGCGGCACAGCCGCTCTGGAGGGAAAGATGGAACTGGGGGCAGAGCTTTTTCTGAGCGGCCAGCCGGTCAATCACTGCGGGGGTGAGCATATCCGGTTCCAGCGACCCCAGCCGCACCCGATGGATTCCCTCCACGCCGCAGGCGATTTCCACCGCGTCGCAGAGGTTCCGTCCCAGATCCTGTCCGTAAGCCGTCAGATTAATGCCGACCAGCACGACTTCGACGTATCCTTTTTTCGCCAACCCCCGCAGCTCCGTTTCCAGCTCGTCCAGCGGCTTGGAGCGGACCCGTCCCCGGGCATAGGGGATGATGCAGTAGGAGCAGAACCGGTCGCAGCCGTCCTCAATTTTGACAAAAGCGCGGGTTCGTCCCTGAAATTCGTCGATCGCCAGCGGTTCGAAGGCCTTTTTCATGCGGGGGGATATCCACGATTCGCTGCCGGTGGATCAGAAAATCGTGCAGATGGCGAGGAAGCTGCCGTCTGGCCGCGTTGCCAGCACGATATCGGCTTCCCCGAAACCCTCCGCGATTTCCGGAAAGGCCTGAGGCATACAGCCGGTCAGAATCAGCACGGCATGGGGATATTCCCGCCGGCACCGGCGGAGAAGCTGACGCAGCTTGCGGTCGCTTTCCTCCGTAACGGTGCAGGAGTTGATAACGATCGCCACATCCTGCATGGAAGCCCACACCTCGGGGATACCGTTAAACAGCTCTTCCGAGGTGGCGTAGCCTTCGGCTTCCATCAGCACCCGCATGGCCTGCGTTTCATATTGATTGACCTTGCAGCCGAGTATGAAAATATACCGTCATGCGCTCCTACGTCTCCCTGTTCCTTCATCGCTTCCACGCCGGGCGTGGAGGCCGTGTCCTGTCGTCCGTCGTCCATGCGCCTCCTTTTCCGGAAACGGCCGGGCGGGAATGGCGGAAAACAGATCCAAAGAGGCTTGACGGGACGACGGATTTCTTCCCACATTATACTCAAAACCCCTGCGGATTTCAACACACAGTTAGTGGAATCCCCTGTTGATTTTCACAGAGAAAAGAATATAATAAGTCCGGTAAAAGCCGGACGCACCCTATCCGCCGGCTGTGATTTGGACGGGAGCCGCCTTTTCCAATTCGGCGCCCGCACGAGGAGGGGCTCGGAATGTATAAAAAGCGATGGTACGGTTCGACACGGTGGTGGACGCGAAGAAGTTCGTGAATGTCTGCAACAGCGTGCCTTTCGATGTGGATCTGATGTCGGGCCGGTATGTGATCGACGGCAAGTCGATCATGGGGCTGTTCAGCCTGGATCTTTCAAGCCGGTGGAGCTGCAGGCCGATTGTGAGGAGACCGATGAATTCGTGACGAAAATCGAGTCGTATATCGTCCGCTGAACGCGGTCCGCGCTTCTTATGGAAAACGTTCGATCAACAACGGGGCCATGCGGGGGAAGATGCTCCCGCATGGCCCCGTTGCAGAATTCACCGATAAAATCACAAGATTCTCCCAAAAATCAAAATATTTTTTGTCTTGTGTTTTGTGGGCGCGGTGTTATAATGACAGTGCTTTTTATATTCCGCACATTGACAACAGAAGCTACCGTTATGGTGTCCGCCCGGACAGGCGGATGAAAAGGAAGCCCGGTGAAAGTCCGGCACAACAGCCATTACTGTAATTGACGACGGAAAAGCGGCAGCCATTGAGGCCCCGGCCTTGAGAAGGCGCTTTTCCCGGTTTATCCGGTTATCGGTTTACCGTAAGTCATAAGTCAGGAGACCTGCCGTAACCCGTATGATGGAAAACGCTCTTGGGCAATTGGAGAGCGTGCCGCGTTTCCATGCGCCGACGGGCCCCGTGCGCGCTCCGCCGCGTGGATTGACTGAACGATAAAACGAAAAGCTCTCCTTCATACTTTGTGTGTGAAGGGGTTTTTTGATACGGTCACCGGCGCTCTCCGGAAAGGGGACACGTCATCCAACGACAGTGGTATCCGGAAAAGAAAAAGAGGACCCTTTAATGACTTTTTGTTTATGAGGGTGTGTGAAATGATGTCTGAGAAGAAGGCACTTAAGGCCATACCCCAACGCATTCTGGCCACGGTTTTAACTCTGGCGCTTCTGATTCTGACGTTTCCCACGGCGCTTATGGCGTCCGCAGAGGAATCGCCGCAGGGCTATATCGTCCTTTCCGTTGAGAAATTCACCCTCGGTCTGGGCTATATCCGCGAGCCGGAGCTGGTTCCCTTTACGAGGATGAAACCGCCGGCATTGTTCTGTCCCGGTGCTGGGCACCGGGAATTTTAAGGATAACAGGGTGGTTGGCACAGCGGGGGCAGAATATCTCCTATCTCAGCCATATCAAGGACCCTGATCCCCCGCTCCATCGATCCGCCGCAGTATGTGAAGGATCATCTGGGGACAGCATCGGCGGCCGCAGGGACGCCGACTGGCTGGGAGAATTCGACTATACGACGGCCCGGGACCTATACCCGGAACAACTGGTTTGCCAATTACGGCCTGAGCGCCTGCAAGCTGGAAGAGGGTATGGTAATCCGCGTACAGTACACGGTGTATATGGGCGATATCAACGGCCCCGGCCTCGGACGTGGACAATACCACCGCTGTGGACAGAGGGCCGCTGATGACGAAGGTGGCCGTTGTCAACAGCGCGGAAAACAAAGAAGAGCTGCTGGCGGACGCCGCGATCAAAGCGGCCTACGATCACGCCTACGAGGTTCTGACCGACCTGACCCGCTCCGAAAGCGAAATCAATCAGGCCTGCGAAGTGCTGACCGCGGCGCTCCCTCAGTCCGAGGAGCATACGCTGACCTATGATTCCAACGGCGCGCAGGGGAAAATCACGGACGATACCTGTACCGCAGCGGCGACGTGGCGGTGCTCCAGTCCAGCCGCCCCTCAACTGCCCGGAGGACAAATTTTTCTCCAACTGGAACACAAAGGCGGACGGCACCGGCAGAGCCTATCTGGAGGGCGCTTCCCTCCGGTTTCAGGACGAAGACGTTACGCTGTACGCCATCTGGGGACAACCAGTATGCCGTCACCTATGACGTGAACGCGGAAAACGGCGGCGGCGCGTCCACCCCGCCGGTGGACAAGAACCGCTATTTCCCGGACGAAAGGTGACGCTGAGCCGGATTTCCTCCTCGAAGCCGGATACGGGGAAAGTGTTTCTGGAATGGAACACAAAGGCGGACGGCACCGGCGAATCCTATGCCGTGGGGGATAAAATGACCATGGGAGGCTCCGGATATTACCCTGTACGCCATCTGGGCGGACGGCTGCCGGATCACTTATGACGCCAACGGCGCCACCAAGGGAACTGCGCCGAACGACGCCTCCTGGTATCTTCCCGGCGCGTTGGTTTCCGCAAGATCCGCGTCCGCCCTGTACAAGGATACCCAGAAATTTAAGGAATGGAACACAAAAGCAGACGGCACCGGCGACGCCTGCAAGGCCTATGACAAACTCGCCATGCCGGAAGGCGGCGTTACCTTGTACGCCGTTTATGGAGACACCTATACGGTCTCCTATGATGCGAACGGCGGTACCGGCTCCGCCCCCGCGGATACCAAGACGTATCTGGAAGGGGAAAGGCTTCCGCCAGAACGGCGGCAGCCCTGACCAAAGGGCGAAATCAGGTGTTCAAGGAATGGAACACGAAAGCGGACGGCACCGGCGACGCTTACCCGTCAGGCGGGTCGATCGTAATCGGGACCGAAAAAACGTCACCCTGTACGCCACATATACCACGGGGTACCGCGTTCTGTACGACCTGAACGGCGGCGCCGGGTCGGTAAACCGACGCCAACCGGTATTATGACGGCAAGAATGTTTCCTGAAGAAACTCGTCCTCCGTCACACCGCCGGAAGGGCTGCTGTTCAAGGAATGGAATTCCAACCGGTACGGAACCGGAACCAGCTACAAGTCCAGCTTCACCTTCGGGGGCGAAGAGGATATAACCCTGTATGCCATTTATACCCCCGGGCATACCCTGACCTACGACCTGAACGGCGGCACGGGCTACCAGCCGGTCAACACCAAGCTGTATAAAGCCGGCGAGTATGTGTATCTGGAGTTCAGCTCGTCCAAACTACCCACCCCTCCCGCCGGGCAGGTGTGGGTAGGCTGACCACCGACCCTGCGAAGCCGGAACTGGCGGATATCAAAATCACCAGCTTCCCGCACGAGGACGTTACGGTATACGCCGTTTACCGGGACGGAATGGCGCTGAAATACGATTTGAACGGCGGCAGCGGCACGGCGCCGACGGTGGGTACCCTCTATGGCGGCTATAAAGCGTCGTACCACTATACCGACAAAGGAACCGGCGTCGGCCCCCGAGGAACGGGCCTGAAGGAGTGGAATACGAAGGCCGACGGCAGCGGCGTCGGCGTGGTGCCGGGGAAAGGGCTGGATCTTTCGGCTTTCCTGGAGGACGGCCTGAAGGAGCTCACCTGTACCGCCGTCTACGCGCCGCAGTATACGGTTACCTACGACACCAACGGCGGCAGCGACGTGGTGAACAGCACGAAATATTTTGAAGGCGATACACCACTCTGCCCGCCGCCGCGCCGACCAAAGCGGGCGTGGAATTCCGGCGGTGGAATACCAGAAAGGACGGCCCGGCATCGACTACGACCTTTCGGAAAAGATCGTAGTCGGCAGCGAGAACATCACCCTGTATGCCCGCTGGTCGCCAACAGCGTGTTCTTTACGACGCCAACGGCGGGGAGAACGCGCCGGCGGACGGCGGACTGTATGCCATCAACGCCGAAGTGGCAGCCGCGAGCGCGGCGGGTATGACCGCGCCCGAGGGCAAGCGCTTCATCGCGTGGAACACCAGTAAGGACGGCAGCGGTACCAATATCCTCCCCGGCGAAACCTTCCGGATCGCCAAGGGCGACCGGACGCTGTATGCCGTCTGTACCGGAGGGCGTGGAGCAGACTGAACGGGCATCTGGCAGCCCTGCTGAAAAACGTTCCCCTCTCCCGGTCTGGGAACCACCGGCGGCGAGTGGTCGGTTATGGCTCTGGCCCGCGCTGGTTATCCGGTGCCTTCGGAATATTTCGCCGGGTATTACGGCCGGGTCGCGCAGGAACTGAAGGATAACGAAGGCGTCCTGAGCACCGTGAAGTATACGGAATATTCCCGCGTGATTCTGGCCTTTACGGCCATAGGCTACGACCCGGCGGATATTGCCGGCTACGATATGCCGGCAATGCTTACCGATATGAAGAAGGTTTCCGCGCAGGGCATTAACGGCCCGATCTTTGCCCTTCTCGCGCTGGACAGCGGCGCGTATGCCGTGGCGGAGAACGCGGACGCGCAGGAGCCGGTCACGCGGGACGCGCTGATCCGGACGATTCTGGAAAAGGAGATCGAGGGCGGCGGCTGGGCGCTGTTCGGTTCGTCGCCGGACGCGGATATTACCGCTATGGCGCTGCAGGCGCTGGCGCCGTATCAGGGACCGCGCCGATGTGAAGCCCTTTTATCGACCGCGCACTGACCGTGCTGTCAAACAGTCAGGATGCGTACGGGCGTTTCGGCAGCGTGGACGGCGTATGCGCGGAAAGCACGGCGCAGGTGATTATCGCGCTGACCGCGCTGGGCGTCGATCCCATGACCGATTCCCGCTTTGTCAAGGAGAACGGCAACACTGTTTCCGCCCTTCTGCTGTACGCGCTGGAGGACGGCGGCTTCAAGCATTTGCTGAACGGCGCGTACAACGACATGGCAACCGACCAGGGCATTCTGGCGCTGGTGGCTTACGACCGCTTTGTCAGGAAGGAAAAACGCCCTGTACGATATGACCGATGCCGCCCGCATCCTCAATCCCGATCAGGAGGCGGCCGCCGCGGCGCTGGCGAAAGCGAAGGCGGACGCGAAAGCGGAGCTGGAAAGCTATAAAAACGCGGACGATTACCGCGAAGCGCAGCAGGCCGAACTGGCGCAGGTGATCGCGGGCGGCAAAGCGGCGATCGACGCGGCGGCGGAAATGGCGGGCGTGAACGAAGCGTTGGCGGTGGCAAAGGCGGCGGCGGATGCCGTCGGACCGACGCGCAGCTGACGGCGGAAGAGGAGGCGCAGAAGCCGACGAATCCGACGGAGAAGGAAAATCCGGCGACGGGCCCTGCCCACCTGCGCCGCGCTCCTCGTCTGCGGGGCGGCGGCCGTTCTGGCGGCGGTTTCCCGCAAAAAAGAAAAACGTGTAAAAGCAGAAACAGCCGGCCGGCGGCGTTCCCGAAAACGGATGCCGCCGGCGGCACGGAGGTGACGTATGACCCGCGAAGGACGAATTTCCGCGGCACCGGCGGAAACCGGCTGGCCCGCTTTTTTCTGATCGGAGCGCTGCTGGCGTTTTTTACGTTGTGTCTCCCGGACGGCGGACTGGCGGCTTTGGCCGCTTCGAACCGACTATCCGCACGACGCTGACCGACGGGGCGGTTCAGAAGGGCAGCCGGAAACCTTCGATGTCTGGGCGAGGGACGGGAGGGGAACAAAATCGCATCCTCCGTTACCCTCAACGGCGAAACGGTGTCTCCCACCTGGGACGATTCGGATAAAACCAGCTTTACCCTGCTTTTCACCCGGGAGGGACGGAATACCGTCACTGTCCGGGCCGCTTCCGGCGCCAAACTGCCTCCGTCACCTATCAGCTCTTCTATCAAAAAAGGCGGAGGAAGGGGAGATCATTGGTCAGGCAGTGTGGAGCGTGGAGCTTTTCACCATCGGCTGCGGCTATTGGTGGAACCGGTGGAAATGGATATCCGGGAAGGGGGAGAACGCCGCCGAGCAGCTTTCTCTGCCTTCTGCACGGCTGCGGATATGTGGGCTATTACGGCGGAAACCCGCAGAAATCCTTTATCTGGCGTATGTCGGGGACGGTGCGCAGACCCGGAAAAAAATACAACGGCTATACCAATTCCCGGAATGCGTACGGCGCGCCCCTCGTCGCCCCGGACACTGGATCCGAATCCGCGGGTTCCCGCCGTTCTGACGGAACGCTGCGGAAGCTGGTGGAAACCCATCAGCTGGAGTATTACGACCCGGAGGATTACCGGAACAGTTCAAAGGGATTCCTCGGAGAATTCGTTATCTGCAACGGCTCCGGCTGGACATCAGCGTTAACCATGTGTTTCCAACGTCAGCTTTTTCGGATACCTATCTGTCGGACGGCGACGTGGTACAGGGTACAGTTCACGCTGTCCTATGGGCACGACATCGGCGGCGCCGGCGCCTCCGGCGGGACGCCGGGCGTCGGCGGAGGCACCGGCAGCTATTACACCATTGCGAATAAGGATCGCCTGACCGCGCTGCTGGCGCAGGCGCTCCGTTCTCCGGCCGGTTCTACTTCCGGGTGCGGAACGCCTGCCGGACGGCGGAGGAGGCGGCGATGTCGCTCGACGCCTCCCAGAGCCGGGTGGACGCCGCGCGCCCTGCGCGCCGCGCTGGACAAGGCGGCCGTCTCCTCGTCCGCCGCCGGGCCGAGCCCTACCGCCGTCCCCTGCATCCTGGCCGCACCACGGCCGGCCCGGCAACAGGGGATTCTCCGACTTCCGATGAAACCGGCCGGACGGGGAACTCCTCCCGTCCGGCGGGAACGGGGAAGAAAGCCGGTACAGCGGGGAAGGACAGGAAAGCGAAAGCGGCGGAACCGGCGGAGAAACGCAGAAAAGCGGGGGGGAACGGCTCTGTCCGCCTCGTCCGCGGCTTCCACCGGCTCGCTCCGGCCGACGTCCGGCCGATCCGGCGGCCCGGGATGGATATTCTGGCTGGTCGGCGGCCTGCTCGTATGCGCGGCCGCCCTGTATATTCTCTCCATGCCCGCCGGTCCCGCCCGGGACCGTGAAAAGGAACGGCGGGAATAAACACCAGCCGATCCCGTGCAGCAGGCAGGTAAGGAGGCAAACAATGGCATTGCGCATTCATCCCATCCGATGATTTCGCGGCGGCGGCGCTTTGCTGCTCTTCTCCACCGACGGCGGCTGACGGCGGAGAGGATGCGGCCGACAGCTTTCGTCTATTGGCAGGAATCGTCGAATGGAAAAACGGATAACGGATCGGCGGCCGACGGCTTTCTGATAACGAGGCTTTCTTCTGAGCAGGCAGGAACCACGGCAGGCGACTGGCTATCCCATCGGTCTGGGACGGCTGGGAATTCAGGACGACTACGAGGGATATCTGGCGGTCATCAAATAAGGACGTGGTGCAGGAACGATACCGGGAGCCGGAGAAGCTGAGCTCCGTCACCACCGAATGGCACCGGATTTCGGCGTCACGGCGCGACCCCACCGACATCGGAACCGACGGGGACGGCCGCCCCATCAACCTGATCGCGGACGGCGTATACGACCGGGGCCGGACCGTTTGCTGGGCAGACAGGGGATTAACGGCTGGATATGGGGACTGATCGCTGGATTCCCGGCGGTGAGGTGCCGGAGGGAGCGTGATAACTCCCCGGGACGATATCATCACTCGAGATTCTGAGCGCCAACTGGCGGACGGCGGCTTTGCCCTGAGCGGCGATACGGCCGATCCGGGATATGACCGCCATGAGCTGCAGGCGCTGGTCCGTATTATAACAGCGAAAAAGCTATTCCTGCCGGCGGGCGGAGGGGGAAGTATCCCACCGTCCGTCAGGCGGTGGACGAAGCGGTGACGGGGCTGTCCGCCCTTCAGCACGACACGGGGGATTTCAGCAGCTGGGGAACCCGCAACGGAAAGCACCTGTCAGGTAGCGGTCGGCCCTCTGCGCGCTGGGATTGACCCGCTGACCGATCCCCGGTTTATCAAAAACGGAAACACCCTGCTGGACGGAATTCTGCTTTATCGCATGGCGGACGGCGGCTTTGTGTGCATTCCTTTTCTCTATGATCCAAAATCCCCACCGCCCTGCGGACCAGTCCAACACCATGGCCGGCGAACAGGCGCTGTATACCATGGCGGCCCTCTGGCGGCGGCATGCGTACCGTACGACTCCGGCCGGAGCGGAGCGCGGCGCTGAAGCGGCTGAATCGCCGGACTGAGGATGGGATTGAGGCGGTGGACGGCCCACGCCGAAGGCGACGATGGAAAGCCTGCTTTCCGCCTACTACTCCCTGCCGGGACTGAACGGGACGCGGTAAACTATTGACGCGTCCGATGCGGCGCGGGCTGCGGGAGTGGACGGAGTGCGGGCCGCTGTCCACCGATCGTGAGCCCGGACGACGGGGGAAACCGGCCCGGTATCCGCTTCCTTACCGCCGCCGATCGGCAGGCGGCGGATCTCGCCCCAGATGCTTACTACCGAGCAGTATGTGCACCTACGGTGACCAAGCTGTTGGAGAACGCTCCGGATTTTGACGGGAAAGAGGCGTACCGCCGGAAACTGACGGCCGCCTGGGACGCGGTCGCCGCCCTTCAGGCGGAAATGCCATGAACGCCGAAATCCGGGAAAAGCTGTCCTTCGACGCCCTCTCTGAGCGATAAGGCGATGGTCGACGGGTTTAACACGCCGCCACAATGCGCTGAGCAATATGACCGGGCGAAAATCGACCGGTGGGAAGACGGTCAGAACCAAGACCAAGACTGATAATCTCCTGCGGGGGGATTCTCATCGCCGCAGCGCTGGCCGCGCGGCGGCCGGTATCGCTGTCGTCGTCACGCTGCGTCTCCGGAAGCGCCGCCGCGGACGGCGGACGCGGCGATGGAGGAGCTGGCGGCGCAGTACGCGGATGAGGACGAAAACGAACCCTGAGCAAGCGAGGAAGCGCGATGAAAAAAGACCTGCTGGCGGTGCTGTTTGTCATCCTGCTGATTGCGGCGGCGGTGAACGGCACCCATATCCAATCGGTGGACGAATATTATCTGACCCATATCGACGACATCACGGAGGACAGCGAGACAGTGACCATCAGCATCCGCTGCGACACCGTGCTGGAAAACTACGGCGATCTGGACGCATCCCTGCGGTCGGAGGAATTCGTCCCGCCGGACGGGGTGATTCTGGCGGAAACCGAATATGTGCTGCGCCCCGGGGATACGTCTTCGATATTCTGGATCGGGCGGTGCGGTATAACGCATCCAGATGCAGAATATCAGGGGGCGGATAAGAACAGCTTCGGCAGCGTCTACGTTCAGGGCATCCATTATCTGTACGAATTTTCTGCGGTCCTCTGTCCGGCTGGATGTATCGGGTCAACGGGAAATTCCCCCGGCTACGGCTGTTCAAATATGAATTGGAGGACGGGGATGCGGTCGAATGGCTGTACACCTGTGATCTGGGCAAAGATGTGGGCTGCCTGTGGACGGACGGCGGAGACGGCGCGTCCCGTGATAAACCGGAAAGGCTGAAAACGACGATGAATGCTTTTTCCTCCCTTGCCATCCGGCGGTGCTGCTGCTGTATTTGCCGGTGGCCATGTTTACGCAGAATCCCGTGCTGCTTGCTCTGGCGCTGCTGGGGGCGTGAGCTTCTGCACCCTGCTGGAACGGCCGAAGGATTTCCTGCGCAATATGGCGTTTTATGTTCCGCTGTTTCTGATGATCGCGGTCACCAATCCGCTGTTTTCCCAATAACGGGGCGACGCCCTCTTTTTCTCGCCAACGGCAACCCGGTGACGCTGGAGGCGGTTTTGTACGGGTTGGATATCGCGGCCATGCTGGTGGCGGTGATACTGGTTCAAATGCTGCAGCCATATCATGACCAGCGAAAAGTCTCTGTTTCTGTTCGCGGGCGGTTCCCCGGTTTTCTCTGCTGCTGTCCGCGGCTCTGCGGTTCGTCCCCCTCCTCCAAAGCGCAGATCAAAAGGTCCATCAGGCGCAGAAGGCCATGGGGCTGTATTCCGGCCGGGGGATGGTGGATAAGCTGCGCGGGGCTCTCCGGGTGTTTTCCTCCGTGCTGACCTGGGCGCTGGAAAACGCCGTGGAAACCGGGGATTCCATGAAAGCGCGGGGCTACGGCCTCCCGGGAAGGAGCCATTTCTCCCTTTTCCGTTTCACCCGGCGGGACGGCCTGCTGCTGGGCGCGGCGGCGCTGCTGATGGCTTTTGTCCTGCCCGGCTCGCGTGGAAGGGAAACCGCGTTTTCTTTTATCCCCAGCTTACGCCCCTTCGGCTTACGCTGCCGGCGCTTGCCGCCTATACCGCCTTCCGGCGGGCTGGCCTTCCTGCCCTTCTCTTGAAACGGCGGAAAACCTACGGTGGAAAGCGCGATGTCCCTATACCCGGCAGAGGAATCGGGTAGCCGGAGCGCGCCGGAAGGGCCGAAGAACCAAAACGCCGGAAGAGCGGAAAAGGACGGCAGCGTAAAATGGATATCTTACAGATCGAAAACCTGCGCTTCCGGTATCCCGACGCGGAAAAAGACGCTGGACGGCGTATCCTTCCATGTGCGCGCCGGGGGGAATCGTCGTGGTTTCTCTGCGGGGAATCCGGCTGCGGCAAAACCACGCTGCTGAAAATGCTCAAGCGGGAGCTGTCCCTCATGGGGAAAAGAGCGGCCGCATTGTGTATAACGGCGTGGAGCAGGCGGCGCTGGACGACCGGACGGCGGCCTGCGATATCGGTTATGTTCTGCAAAATCCGGAGAACCAGGTGGTGACCGACAAGGTGTGGCATGAACTGGCCTTTGGACTGGAAAGCCTAGGCTTCCCCACCGGAACGATCCGCCGGCGGGTGGCGGAAATGGCCAGCTATTTCGGCATCCAGACTTGGTTCCGGCAGAATACCGGCGAGCTGTCCGGCGGGCAGAAGCAGCTGCTCAACCTGGCCTCCGTCATGGTGATGCAGCCGCAGGTACTGATTCTCGACGAGCCCACCTCCCAGCTGCACCCCATCGCGGCGTCGGATTTTATCGGCTCCCTCCGGAAGCTTAACCGGGGAGCTGGGGCTGACCATCCTGCTGGTGGAGCACCGGCTGGAGGAGGTATTCCCTCTTGCCGACCGGGTGATGATGATGGAGCAGGGAGGATTCTGTTTACGACCGGCCGGAGGCCGTGGGCGCCCGTCTGCGGGAACTCCGCGCCGACCATCCCATGCTGGCGGGACTGCCCAGCGCGGTGCGGATTTTTCAGGCGCTGGAAGTGGACGCCCCCTGCCCGCTGACGGTGAAAGAGGGGCGGGATTTTCTTTGGAGCATTTCCTCGCCGCCGGACAGGGGAACGGCCGCCGGTTGCCCGACGGGAGAAAATCGCGCTGGAAATGAAAAACGTCTGGTTCCGGTACGAGCGGGATCTGCCCGATGTGCTGCGGGGCGTTACCTTTGCGGCTTATGAAGGAGAAACCTTCTGCATCCTCGGGGGAAACGGCACGGGAAAAACCACCGCTCTGAGCGTTTTGGCGGGGCTGAACCGGGCTTACCGGGGCAGGGTGCTGATCGGCGGCAAAAAATCGGTGAATATAAGGGGAATACGCTGTACCGCCATAATGTGGCTCTGCTGCCCCCAGAATCCTCAGACGGTGTTCCTCAAAAAGACGGTGCGGGAGGATTTTCAGGAGATCGCCCGGGTGATGGAATACGGGGAAGAGGAGCGGACGGCGCTGATCGAAGAAATCGCCGGCAAGCTGGGGATCACCCGGCTGCTTGATAAGCATCCCTACGACCTGAGCGGCGGAGAACAGCAGAAGGCGGCTCTGGCGAAAGTTCTTCTGCTGAAGCCGAAAATTCTGCTGCTGGACGAACCGACCAAGGGCGTTGACGCCTATTCCAAGAGGAATCTGCTCTCCATCCTGCGGGAACTGAAGGCGGAGGGGATCACCATCGTCATCGTCACCCATGACGTGGAATTCGCCGCCGGCGCCGACCGCTGTGCGCTGTTCTTCGACGGGGAGATCATCTCCGTTGATACGCCGGCGGCCTTTTTCGCCAACAACAATTTTTATACCACCGCGGCTAACCGGATCGCCCGGCATCTGTACCGGGATGCCGTTTCCTGCGAAGAGGTCGTCGCGCTGTGCCGTCTCAACAGGAAGGCGGGGCGGCGGGAAAGCGAGGCCGCCCATGCGTAAACCCGCCGTTTCCTGCGCCGGCGGCTGACCGCCGGATTGCTGCTTCTGCTGGATCCCGGCCGTGGTGGTGGGCGGCGCGCTGCTGTTTCAGGAGAAGCATTACGCCTGGATCGCCCTGTGTGTGGCGGTGTTTTCCTGCCTCCCGTTGTTCTTTTGTTTTGAGAGGAAAGAGTCTTCGGCCCGGGAGCTGATCGTGCTGGCCGTGCTGGTCGCGCTCTCCGCCGCCGGTCGGTTTGTTTTCGCCTGGGTGCCCGGCTTCAAGCCGGTTACCGCCGTCACGGTAATCGCCGCCCTGTATCTGGGCGGGGAGGCGGGATTCGTGGTGGGTTCACTCGTCGGCCGGTCTCCAATTTTATTTTGGGCAGGGCCCCTGACTCCTTTTCAGATGTTTGCCTGGGTTCTGGGCTTCCTGGCCGGCGCGCTGGCGTCCTGCTGAAGCGCCGGAAAATCTGGCTTGGTCCTTTACGGGGTACTGGCAGGGGTGTTTTTTCCTTCCTTATGGACGCCCGACCACCCTGTGGGCGGACGGCACGTTTCATTTGGGACGATATATGGCGGCGCTTATTACGGCGTCCCCTTTACCGTCGAATACGCCGTGTCCAATGTGGTGTTTTTGCTGGCTTTTACCAAACCGATCGGGGAAAAGCTGGAGCGGATCAACGGAAATACGGGCTGTTTTCCCCGGCCCGGGGGAAACAGCCCGGCAGACGTGATCCGGCGGCGTATCCTCTTTGTCGATAAAACGAGGCCGGGAGAATAAACTCCCGGCCTCGTCGTCCTATACGGAAACAGAGAAAGAGGAAAAAAGAGAAGAATAGAAAAACAGAAAAATCAATAATCCTCCGCCAGCAGTTCGAAATACGCCTTCGGATGCTTGCAGGTGGGGCAAAGCCCGGCGCTTCCTTTGCCTACATGGATGTAGCCGCAGTTCCGGCATTTCCACACCACGATATCCTCATGGCGGAATACCTCGCCGTTTCGATGTTCGCCAGCAGCTTGCGGTACCGTTCCTCATGGTGCTTTTCAACCCCGCCGACGAAATCGAACATCCGGGCGATTCATCAAAGCCCCTTCGCGGGTCTTCCTTGGCAACGTGGCGTACATATTCCATCTCCGTAGTTTTCGCCGGCCGCCGCGTCCTTCAGATTTTCCGCGGTTCCCGGCACCTCGCCGCCGTGGAGCAGCTTAAACCACAGCTTGGCGTGCTCCTTTTCATTGTCCGAGGTTTCCGTGAACAGCGCCGCGATCTGCTCATAGCCGTCCTTTTTTGCACGGGAGGCGTAATAGAGTATTTCTTCTTGACACGGGCCTGACTTTCGCCGGCAATGCGGTCATCAGATTGCTTTCGGTTTTGTCCCTTTCAGATCCATGATTGACAACCTCCAAATCAATTTTATTTTGGAATTATTACAACATAAGTATAGCACACCTTTTCAAAATCAAGAAGATTTTTCCGGATTTTCCCCCATAACCGTTTGTAATTTTTCCGCGCCGCCGGAAATTCTTAAGGGTCCCGGCGGCTTTCGCTGTTCTTAGGATATCTGCAGGATAATTTATCGCTCTGCATTTACATTTCTTCGATATAGTAAAACGAAGAACAAAAACTGCCGTCGGACGGCGAAGGAGGAAGCGCCATGCAGGGCGTCGCGGCCATTTTTCGGGGGAATATCGCTGGTGTTAACCATTTGACTATGCCGGTTCTGCTCTGGCAGGCGGCGTGTCGGGGTATTCGGTCTGCTGCCCGACCGGCGGAAAATTCCGGCCGCGAAGCGAACGGAGAAAACCGCATCGTTTTGCCGTGGTGGTCTGCGCCCGCAATGAGCAGGCGGTGATCGGCAAGCTGCTGGACAGCCTGTATGCGCAGGATTATCCCCGCGATCTGTTTACTCTGTATGTGGCGGCGGATAACTGTACCGACGGACGGCGGCGGAGGCGCGGCGGCATCACGCCTGTGTATGAACGTTTGACCGGAGCATGTCGGCAAGGGCTTGCCTGCGCTGGCTTCTGGAGCGCATCCGGGAGGAACATCCGAGGAGTACGACGCGGTGCCGTGTTCGACGCGGACAATCTGGCGACCCCGGGTTTCTCCGCCGGATGAACGACGCCCTCTGCGCTGGCGCGGACGTGGCCAAAGGGAGCCGCCACGCCTCCAATCCCGGCGATTCCTGGGTCAGCGGAAGCTACGCGATTTATTGGCGGAGTATGATGCATTTCTTCCATCGCGCCCGGGCCAACTGGGGGTTGTCCTGCTTTTTGTGGATGGAACAGGCTTTGCCTTCAAAGCGTCGCCGCAGCACGTAACTGGAACGAAGTACAATTGAG
>VOFB01001981.1_pt1 | contig 41822 bp, 68 predicted proteins | sample 5384141 | NCBI WGS metagenome assembly VOFB01 (sample SAMN12384721, study PRJNA508395) | human gut metagenome | isolation source: healthy gut A | host: Homo sapiens
CACCAGGGAGGAACTGGATCGGGTGGTGGAACCCTTTGTGCAGGCCAAGCGGCAGACAGGACAGTGGTCGCAGGAGGATGAGGCGGGCTATCAGCTCTACCGGCAGGAGACAGACCCGGAGAAGCGCACCTTTCGGGTATGGTATCTCATCGCCAACCCCCGGGGCCTGCCGAAAGAGTTTGTCCAGAAAGAACTGGAATTCCGGTGGAAGCTGTTCGCTAACAGACCGAAAGAACGAAAATGAAGGAAATGAACGGTATAATTATTCTGATTTGCGGTTTTCTGCTTCTCATGGCCATAAAACTGCTGATAGAGCGCAACTTCATCGGATTGGTTCTATTTAGTGTGGCTCTTTTTTTGATTTTTGGAGTAACTCCACACAAAGCAGTGATTGTCCATTGCCGCATGATCTACTGCTATAAGGAGGAAATCGAATGAGCAATCAAGTGTTCCAGCAGAACCTGGATGACAAAAAAGGGCCCCAGCCCGGCGGCCCCTATCTCATTCAAATGCTGTTCAAAGAGCCGGTAGACATGCCGGACAAGGATGAGATGACCGCTGTGATGAAAAAGCACATCGGCGCGGTAGAGTGTTTCTGCCGTGATAAAAAGATGGCAGGCTTTGCCGCCCTGGATCATATCGCGGAATTTCAGGATGGCAAATGCCCGGTGCAGCTGATGGTGATGAAATGCGACAAGTTCAAGGGCAAAGGCTTTGACGCCTTCCTGATGAGCCAGATGTGGGACTGTCAGGAGGACCGCGATCGGATCTTCCGGGAATGCCGGTATCAGGTGGTAGCCACCGATATGCTGGCGGCGGCGCTTCCGGCTCTGGAGCGGGCCAACCTGGATGCCGACTTTCTGGCGGCTCTAGCGGAGCTGTATCCCACCTGTGAGGCGTTCTATTTCCAGAACTGCGGCAAACTGTTTCTGGCGGAGGATGTGCGCTCCCACCAGATCGAGGGGCCGGACCGTTTCATTCGCTTTGGGGTCAATGTCCGTTTCTTCAACATTGAGGGCACCGAAGATATGCTCATCGACACGGTGGGCATGAGCACCCTGTTCCTGCCGGACCTCCAGTACCACTTCCACGGAATGGACCCCAACTGGGTGGTGAACCATGCCTACAATGCGGCTTCCTACATTCTGGAGCATGACAACTCCATTCAGGACGGGGAAACCATAGACGGCATAGAGGACGGCCAGCTGAGCCGTCAGATCCAGTGGACGTGCCGGTATGAGGATGCCCTGATCCAGCCGCCCAGAGGGGTGCTGGACATACATGGGCAAGTATGCTTCCGGAAAACGCTGATCAGATCCAAAACCGCCGGCAGAAGTGAAAGGCAGCTCTCTTCCGTGTGCATATCATGCATGAGGTAGGGAGCTGCCTTGAAAATCCATTATCCATTCGAAAATAGGCCGCCGCCGTACGCTTATGACGCGTTGGGACCGTATATACATGAAAAGAGGATTCACCTGCGTTTCGTTGAGAAGCAAATAAAGATCGTCTTATATCCCGCTCATATGGGCATACTTTAGTCCATTCCTCAAAGGAGGGCTGTAACATGCGTATGTCGGGACAAAAAGGTTTTGAGGGCTGGTATTTTAAGCATCAAAAGGGGATGACATGGTAGCATTCATTCCCGGCCGGGCAGAGAGCGGCGATTTTTATCCAACTGATCTCTCGAGAAGGTGCCCGACAATTTCAGGTGTCGGATCTGACCGTCCGTAACGGTATGATACAGGCGGACCGATGTTGGTTTTCGAGCCAGGGCTGCCATATTGAGCTGCCCGGCATCAGCGGTGAGATCGTGTACGGACCGCTTACGCCGCTCTGTTCCGATATCATGGGGCCATTCCGTTTTTTCCCCATGGAGTGCCGGCACGGCGTTCTCAGCATGGCGCATACACTCCAAGGCAGCGTCCGAATGGATGGATATGTGCATAGCTTCGAAGGTGGTCTCGGCTATGTAGAGAAGGACAGCGGAACCTCTTTTCCCCGCTCCTATCTGTGGATGCAGTGCAACGATTTTCCGAAACCATGTTCTATTATGGTCTCAATCGCCCATATCCCCTTTTGCGGAAGTTCCTTTTGTGGATGCATCTGCGCGATCGTGTACCAGGGCAGGGAGTATCGTTTGGCAACCTACAGAGGCGTCAAAGTTCAAGCATTTACCCCGGAACATATCTGTCTGTCTCAAGGCAGCCTCCTGCTGGAGTTGGATATAACATCCCCACATACGGGCCACCCTCTTCGTGCGCCACAGTGCGGAAAGATGTCCAGCACCATTCGGGAAAGCTGTAATGTGCATTTGCAGGCAAGGCTGGGAAAGAGGAAAAGCGATATTTTCCCTTCAAAGTGACCATGCCGCCTATGAATTTGTACCAAATCATGGGACGTAAAAGAAAAGACATACTTTTTCTCCTTTTTAGACCACACTATCATCAGAATCATCATGGGGAGAAGTATATGAGATCACTACGGAGCAAACTCGGAATCAGCCTAATTTTTCAATCTTAGGAAAGAGATCGGAACACAAAGTAGTGAGCATCGGCAGCGGTGGCCCCGCAATGGGGATCTGAAAAACTGAGGTGAGGATTTGAGCAATCATCTGAAATATCAGACAAGCCCATACCTTCTCCAGCATGCGGAAAACCCGGTAGACTGGTATCCCTGGGGCGAGGAAGCTTTTTGCAAAGCAAGAGCAGAGGATAAACCCATCTTTTGAGCATTGGCTACAGCACCTGCCACTGGTGCCATGTCATGGCGCATGAAAGCTTTGAGGATCTTGAAATCGCTGATATCTTAAACAAGTACTACGTGTCGGTCAAAGTAGATAAAGAAGAGCGCCCCGACATTGACAGCATTTATATGGCAGTCTGTCAGGCTTTCACCGGGAGGGGCGGCTGGCCTGTCAGCATCTTTATGACCGCAGAGCAGAAACCATTCTTCGCTGGGACCTATTTTCCTAAGACTGCCCGATACGGGGCCGTAGGACTCAAAGAACTGCTGCTCATTATTCAGCAGAAATGGAAGAACGAGCGGGACGCCCTTCTTCGCTCCGCAAACAAAATCACGGAGGCTCTCCATCAGCATCGTACTCCTGCGTCACAAGCAGATAAAACTTTACCGGACACTGCGCTGCAATGGTATCAGCAGAACTTTGATGCGTCATTTGGCGGTTTCGGCGGCGCACCGAAATTTCCAGCCCCCACAATCTTCTGTTTCTGATGCAGCAATACGAAAAGCACGGGAACAGCCGCGCCTTAAACATGGCGGAAACAACTCTGCAAAAGATGTATGCAGGCGGACTGTTTGATCATATTGGATACGGATTTTGCCGATATTCCACAGACCGGTATTATCTTGTTCCGCATTTTGAGAAGATACTCTATGATAACGCTCTGCTGATCCTCGCCTACTGCAAAGCCTATGATCTCACGGAGCAGTCATTTTATCTGGGAGTTGCGGAAAAAGACAGCCTCTTATATTCTCAATGAAATGACCTCTCCCAGCGGCGGCTTTTACAGCGCCCAGGATGCGGACAGCGATGGCGAGGAGGGAAAATACTATGTATTCACTCCGCAGGAGATCATCGAGCTCCTGGGGCAAGCCGACGGCTCCGCCTTTGTGAACGGTTCAGTATTACAAAAGCGGGGAACTTTGAGGGTAAGAGCATTCCCAATCTTCTCCACACAAAAATTTGACAGATGCCCGTTTTGACCCTTTTCTGCCCACATTGCAGGAATACAGGCGGAGTCGCACCCGCCTGCATACAGATGACAAGGTTTTGACGGCATGGAATTCCCTTATGATCGCAGCGCTGTGCCGGCTGTACCGGTGCAGTCGGGATCCCAGATATCTGGACGCCGCAAAAAGGGCGCAAGGTTTTCTTGAGAACAGCCTGTGCGATCAGGATACGCTTTATGTAAGCATTCGGGGCGGCAAACTGGGGCGCGCGGTTTTCTGGATGATTATGCAAGCTATATTTTTGCTCTGCTTTCTCTGTATGATGCCACACTGGAACGCACCTTTCTTCGCCGTGCGGTACAGCTCATCAGGGAAACTGTCGCTCAGTATCACGATTCGGACCATGGAGGCTTTTATCTCAGCGGCACAGAGAACGAAGCGCTGCTTTTTCACCCGAAAGAGTGCTATGACGGGGCGATCCCCAGTGGAAACGCCCTCCCTAGCATATGTGCTTGTACGTGTGAATGCATTGCTGCCGGATCAGGGTATGGAGAACATTCTGAACAAACAGCTTGCCTATATGTCAGGAGAAGCGGAACGATATCCTGCCGGATATTCCATGTTTTTAATGGCTCTGTCAGATTTTTGGGAGCCGCCGCTTTTGATCACCGCAGTCCCGAACGGAGAGCACTTGAACGACCTTCCATTTGTGCTGCCATCTGATGCCATAGTCAAGGTTTTGGAACATCCATCGGAAGAATATAAGCTGTTGAACGAAGAAACCACGTTCTATGTGTGCCGGAATCACTCCTGTCTGCCACCGATGAACAAACGGCAGCTAATGACAGAGATACGAAAACAATATCAAACTTAGGAGGTATTTCTATGGATACCAAAAATGGTTTTACCATTACTAACCGGGACCATGTGCTCAGGGCCTGGCAAAATTCAACTGAACTTGTACGGGACTATCAGGCCTATGCCCATGAACTCGAGGAGGATAGCTCGGCGCTTGCCAAACTGTTTTCCGAGTTTGCGGAAGATGAAGCGGAACATGCCGCAGAACTGCTTGATCTTCTGCGCGGGTATGAAAAATAGGCATTTGAAACTGTATAAGCGGAGAACCCCATTGATAACCCGACTTCGGAGTTACAAATGGGGTTCTCCTCATATAATATAGTTTTTGTAAGGTTCAAAGCTCTTTATATATGAGCCGCTTCCGTCTCTGCGATAAACTGCACATGGCCGGCATAGTACAAAAGATAGGTCCCGTCTTTGTGGTCATCATGATATCCTCACATCTGGCAAAGCTCCAATCGCCGCCGCTGTCTACCTGAGCCTTCGTCAGCGGCTCCTCCTACAGCCTGATGAAAACATCAGGCCGCCTCTTCGATACGCATCCAGACAGCTCGATGATCTTCCGGTCCTCCATAGCCCGCTCTCTTTCCGGCCCTGAGCCTGTAAACGTACCTTTCACCTGATAAGCACGATCTCTGTCCCCCGCATATTGCGGACCATTTCGAATTTTATCGCACGTACCGGAAAACACAGCGCCATGCCGCGGGGCGGGACTTCGTTCCCGTCCTTGTACTTTTCCTCCATTTCGTTTATAATAGCCGTACCCACGCTCAATGGACGATTTTCCCATTGGGACCAGTAGGTCCTCCCCTCCTTTTGTCATTCTTCAACCCGAGGTGCGTCATGGAGCTCCTTGTCTTCTCTCTGTTCGCAGCGGCGCTGCTGGTGTGCGTCATCTTCCATATCTCCCTCCTGTTCGCCCTGCTGCTGGGATATGTCATTTTTGCCCTGTACGCCATCCGAAAGGGCTTTTCTCTTCCGGAGGTGCTGGGTATGTCCGCTCAGGGGTCCGGGCCGCTAAAAATATCCTGACCACCTTCGTCCTCATCGGCATCCTCACCTCTCTCTGGCGGGCGGGGGGCACCATCCCGGCCATTGTGTGCTATTCCGTCCGGGTAATGGAGCCCCGTCTGTTCCTGGTGTGCTCCTTTCTGCTCAACTGCCTGGTCTCCTTCCTCACTGGCACTGCTTTCGGCTCGGCGGCCACCATGGGCGCCGTCTGCATGACCATGGCCGCCGCCCTGGGGGCCGACCCGTTGATGACCGGTGGTGCCATCCTGTCCGGGGTCTACTTTGAGACCGGTGTTCCCCCGTCTCCACCAGCGCCCTGCTGGTGGCCGACCTCACCGGGACCGACCTGTTTGGGAACATCCGGCAGATGCTGCGGACCTGCCTGGTCCCCTTCGCCCTCGCCGCCGGGCTGTATCTGCTCTTCGGCCTGTCTTCCCCCGCCGCCGGTCAGGCGGCGGACATCGCCCCCCTCTTCGCCCTGGAGTTCCGTCTGGGTCCCCTCCCCCTCATCCCGGCGGCTCTGATTTTGGTGCTCTCCGCCCCTGCGGGCGCGGGTGAAGGCGGCCATGCTGGCCAGCATCGCCGCTGCCGCGGTGCTCTGCCTCGCCTATCAGGGCGCCGCCCCTGACCCTTTTGAAGGACGCCGTCCTGGGTTTCTCCGCCCAAAGCCCGGAGCTGGCCACCATGATCGACGGGGGCGGCATTGTCTCCATGCTCCAGGTGGGGGCCATCGTCTGCCTCTCCTCCTCCTACTCCGGCATTTTCCAGAGGACCGGGCTGCTGGAGCCCATCCGGAGACGCATCGAGGCGTGGGGTGCGGTCCTGTCCCCCTACGCCGCAGTGCTGGTCACCTCCGTCCTCGCCAGCGCCATCGCCTGCAACCAGACTCTGTCCATCATGCTCACCCACCAGCTGTGCGGCGGTCTGGAGAAAAGCCGGGAAAAGCTGGCCATCTATCTGAAAACAGCGCCGTGGTGGTGGCCCCCTCATCCCCTGGTCCATTGCCGGGGGTGTCCCCTGGCCTCCGCCGGGGCCCCCGCCGCCTCCCTGCTGACGGCATTCTTCCTCTTTCTGCTCCCCCTCTGGCAGCTGGTCACCGCAGGCCGGGGCAGGCGCGCTACAGTGTAGTCTTCCCCTGTATCTACTGTTCTTCGGCGCCTTTCACTTCAGCCAGACCATCGGCCTGAAGATCAAAAAGATAGTCGGAGGCCGGATTTATCCGTCTGATTTGGCTGGCCAGCACCGCCCCCGGCGTGCCCTGCGGTACGCCGGGGGCCACTTGCGTGTGTCGGGCCTCATGCCGCACATCACCTCTCCCTTCTTTTGGGGAAAGGAATTGAATTTTTCCCATTTCTGTGATACCTTGTTATTGAAATAGGCCCAAAGCGTGCAATGACAAGGTACGGTACAGCCAGATCAAAAGGAGGCACGGCATGCCATCAGAGGACTATCACAAGGCGATGCGCCAGGGACTCAAAGAGGTCAAAGCCGCCCAGGCCCTGGGGGAGGAGACGGGCCCCCGCACCCTGCCGGATGCCCCGGAGAAGCTGGCGGTGCGGCGGGAATCCCTGGGTCTGGCGGAGATCCCCGTGGAGCAGATCGACGGCACCTGCAACCACCTTCGGGGGGACGCTTTCTCCCGAGGGTTCTACCCTATCCTCCCGGCGGACACCGAGTTCGCCGCCAAGTGGAGCGCCCTGTGCCGCATCCACCTGGAGGAGGGCATCCGGGACCCTGTCAAGGTGGTGGAGTACCTCAACCACTTCTATGTGATGGAGGGCCACAAGCGGGTCAGCGTGCTGAAGTATTTCGGCGCTATTACTATCCCGGCCACTGTCACCCGCCTGCTGCCCAAGCCGTCTGACGACCCGGAGGTGGCCGCCTATTACGAGTTTCTGGACTTTTACAAGATGACGGGTTTGAACTTCATCGTCTTCCGCCAGCCCGGCGAGTACCCGGAACTGCTGGAAGCACTGGGCCGCTCCGACAGCGATGCCTGGAGTGCGGAAGACATCTACTCCTTCCGGGCCTTCCTTTATATGTTCCGGGACGCCTACCTCCGGGGGATTGGGACTACACAGGCATCTCCCTGGCCTTTTTGACCTACATCAAGATCTTCGGCTATCAGGAGTCCTGCGGCAAGATGCCCTCCCAGATCTGTGAGGAGCTGTCCCGCATCCGGCCGGAGATCCAGAACCGGCTGGAAAATGCGGGGACCGCCCTGCTGCTGGAAGATGACGTGAAAAAGCCCCGCTTCTCCTTCTATACCCCGGGCCGGGTCTGCGCCGCCTTCATCCACGACAGCAGCGCCGCCGCCTCCAAATGGGTGTACAGCCACGAGTATGGCCGGCACATTCTGGAGAACTTCACCGACGGTCAGGTGCGCACCCTCTCCTACGAGAACGTCCGCACCGATGGGGAGGTAGACCAGGCCGTGGAGGATGCAGTGCGCAGGGGCGCCAACGTCATCTTCACCACCACCCCAAAGCTGCTGCTCTCCAGCGTCCGGCAGGCCGCTCTCCACCCGGATGTGAAGATCCTGAACTGCTCCCCTGAACACCTCCTACCCCTCGGTGCGCACCTATTACCCCCGGCTGTACGGGGCCAAGTTTATCAAGGGGGCCATTGCCGGCACTCTGACCCGGGACGGCTGCATCGGCTATGTAGCCGACTACCCTACCTACGGCAGCATCGCCAGCATCAATGCCTTCGCCCAGGGAGCCCGAATGGTGAACGCCAACGCCCGCATCTATCTGGACTGGGCCCATCTCCGGGACGGCGGCGCGGTGGGACGTCTCCAGGCCCAGGGATTGTCTATATCGACTACCTGGACCGGCTGGCCGCCAGCACGGGCACCCAGATGGGCAACCGGCATAACCTGGCCCTGATCCAGACCCACTGGGGCCGGCTGTACCAGAGCCTGGTCCGCCGGGTGATGGAAGGCAGCTGGAAGCAGGAGGACCAGGGCAGCAGTGCGGTCAACTACTGGTGGGGGATGGAGCAGGGCGTAGTCAGCGTGCTGTGCTCCCGACGGCTGCCCACCGGGCCCCGGCGGCTGGCCGGTGTACTGCGGAGGCCCTGAAGGCTGACCGGCTGGACCCCTTCTACGGCGTACTGATGGATCAGAGCGGCCGGGTGGTCTATGGCGACGACGCCCCATGCCCGCCGACCGCATTCTGTCCATGAACTGGCTGCTCACCTCGGTGGAGGGCCGCATCCCCCAATTTGAAGAATTTACAAAAAGCTCAGGAGCTCATCAAGCTCCAGGGTGTGGAGCGGCAGAGCGAGCCATGAAGATCTTAGCTATTTCTGACTGTGAATCCCGGGCACTCTGGGACTTCTATACCCCCGGCAAGCTGGAGGGACTGACCTGATCCTCTCCTGCGGCGACCTGGACCCCCGCCATCTCTCCTTCCTGGCCACCTTCGCCAGCTGCCCCATCCTGTATGTCCACGGGAATCACGACGGCAAGTATCGGGAAACTCCACCCGCCGGCTGCTTGTGTGTGGAGGACCGCCTGTACGAGTATCAGGGGGTACGCATCCTGGGGCTGGGCGGCTCCATGCGGTACAGCAGGGGCCCCACCAATATACTGAGCGTGAGATGTGTGCGGGCTCTGAAGCTGGCCCCGAAGCTGCTCTCTGGAACCGGGGGTTCGACATCCTGCTGACCCACTCCCCAGGCTTTGGCATGGTGGACTGCCGGGATCTGGCCCATACCGGCTTTCAGACCTTCAACCGCCTGCTGGACCTCTTCCACCCAGCCCTGTTCCTTCATGGACACACCCACCTCTCCTACAACAGAGGCATCCGGCGGAGGAGCAGTATGGGAGTACCCGGGTGGTCAATTGCTATGAGCGTTACCTTGTGGAGCTGTGAGACGGACAAGCCTGTGGGAGATAAAAACAGGGAGCGCCTGGGGCTGTGGGACCCCAGGCGCTCCTGTTTTTCGTGTATTCAGCCCCGCTCCTGCTTGATGGCGTTGATCAGCACAGGGACCATCTGCTTTTTTCCGGCTGATTACCCCCGGCAGGACCGCCATCCCGTCCGTCACGGTGGTGTCAAAGGCCTTCTCCACCAGGGGATTCAGCGCCCTTGCCCCGCCATCAGCAGCTCAGTACTGGAGTTGCGCACATCGGTGAACATGTAGAAATGTAGTCCAGCCCCTGCTTTTCCAGTGCGGTCTGGAGGTAGGGACCGATCAGGGCCTCGCTGGCCTTCCGGTTCTTCTCGGTCAAGTAGCTGCCCTGGCCCACGCCGAAGCGGACCTCCCCTGCTGTTGAAGATCTTGTAGTCGGTGTTGAATACCTCCTCTGCGGTCCGGCCGGTGACGTCGCCTCCCGCCTCAAACATAGCATTGGCGTACTGTTCCAGGTCCACCCCGGTCAGTTTGGCCAGCTCCCGGCCCGCCTGCTCATCCAGGGGGGTGCAGGTGGGACTACGGAACATGAGGGTGTGCCGAAAGGATGGCGGAGAGCAGCAGCCCGGCAGTGGACCGGTCCAGCTCCACCCCTGTTCTCCCGGTACATCTGATAGATGATGGTGCAGGTGCACCCAACCGGCACATTGCGGAAATAGACCGGGTCGTCTGTCTCCATGGAGCCGATGCGGTGGTGGTCGATGATCTCCAGGATCTCCGCCTGGTCGATCCCCTCCACCGCCTGGCCCTTCTCGTTGTGGTCCACCAGGATCAGCTGCTTTTTATGCAGGTTCATCATGTTTCTGCGGGAGACTACGCCGATGTAGTGCCCGTCGTCATCCAGCACCGGGAAGTAGCGGAATCGGACGGAGGCCATCACCTGGTGGCGGACTCCACGGGCTGTTCAGATTGAAGGTGAGCAGATCGTCCCGCACCATGTAGTGGCGGATGGGGGGCGGCCTGGCTGATCATCTGTCCGGAGACATAGGTGCTGTTAGGGGTGCTGATGATCATACACCCTGCTCCTCAGCCAGCATGCAGATGGTCCGGGACACCTTGCAACCCGCGCACACTACCACGCAGCCCGCCCCCCCATCTCGATGGCGGTAAGCTGGCTCTCACTGCGGTTGGCCACGATGACGATGTCCCCTTTGGAGATGGACCGCTCCATCTGTTCCGCGCTTCCCGAGCCGATGACGATGCGCCCCTCCACCTTCTTGCCGGTGATGTCTCCCACCAGCACCTTGGCGTCCAGGATGTCCACGATGTTCTGATAGCTGGTCTCTGACTCCGCCAGGATGTAGGTGTCCAACACGTCCATGTTCGCCGTGGCCACGTCCTTCACGGTGATCAGTCCCTTCAGGTTCCGCTCCTTGTCCACCACGCACAGGGTGTCGATCTGCTGGTCCCGCATGGTGATCCAAGCCCGGCGCAGGCTCATCTCCCCATCCACGCCCTCCATCCGCCGGATGTCCACATCCCGGATCTGAGGGCTCACGTCCGTGTAGAGCTGGGGTCCGGGACCTGAAAATAGTTCAGCACAAACTCCGTCTCCCGGTTCAGCAGTCCCGCCCGGCAGGGCTTGCAGGGGTGCTCTGGGTCCAGGGTGTTCTTCAGGCGGCTGTATGCAATGGCGGAACAGACCGAGTCCGTGTCCGGGTTCCGGTGTCCGATGACCTTGATAAAATGGGTATTCAGCTCTTGGTTATCCACAACTTACCTCACTTTCCTCCGCTCCGCTCCTCACGGATGTGGGCGGCTCTTGTCGTCTCTGGTCCCCATTATACCATATCCTGTCTCTGGGTGACAGGGGAAATTGTGATTTTTCTGCCGCTCTCCCACCGGCAGCTCCTGAATCTTCTAACAGCAAGGGCCGCGGAACCTCAGTTCCGCGGCCCTGCGCCTTTGTTATAGGGTGCCTCCTCCCTCAGCGGTGCTGTCCGCTTCTGTCTGTGTAGCAGGTATGGAGCAGCTGGTGGGCCCTGCTGACTGCCGGGCTGGTCCAGATAGTGCTCATAGACCTCCTGGATCAGCGGGCTCTTGTGGCTCTTCCGCAGGGGCATCTCCTGGTCCTCCTGGTACAGGGCGCCGGCCCGCATAGCGGACACACTGCGGAAATTGCGGATCACAGAGGGCTGGAGGGGCTGGCCGCCGCCGTTCACGCACCCGCCTGGGCAGGCCATGATCTCGATGAAGTCATAGGCCCGCTTTCCGCTTCGGATGTCCTCCAGCACCCGGCCCGCGTTGGCCGTTCCGCTGAGGACGCACACCCGGACAGTCCTGCCTGCGATCTCATAGGCCGCCTCCTTGATGCCGTGGGCGCCCCGCACCTCCTGGAACTCCACCTTCTCCAGCTCCTTGCCGGTGAGCAGCTCGCTGGCCGTGCGCAGTGCCGCTTCCATCACGCCGCCGGAGGCGCCGAAGATATGCCCCGCTCCGGTTGCGATGCCCAGGGCCGGGTCGAACTCCTCCTCCGGCAGCTCCGCGAACAGCAGTCCGGCCCGCTGGATCATCTGTCCCAGCTCCCGGGTGGTCAGGGCAACATCCACGTCCGGGATGCCCGCGCCGGCGCCGCACTCCCCCTCCCGGGTGATCTCGAACTTTTTCGCTGTGCAGGGCATCACCGACACCACAAAGATATCCTCCGGCCGCAGTCCCATCTTTTCGGCGTAATAGCTCTTGGCCATAGCGCCGAACATCTGCTGAGGGCTTTTGCAGGTGGACAGGTTGGGGATGAAGTCCGGGTGGAAGGTCTCACAGTACTTTACCCAGCCGGGGCAGCAGCTGGTGATCAGGGGCAGCGTACCCCCGGACTGGACCCTGCGCAGGAATTCGGTGGCCTCCTCCATGATGGTCAGGTCGGCCGCGAAATCAGTGTCAAACACGCCGTCGAAACCCAGCCGCCGGAGGGCCGCCGCCAGCTTCCCCTCCACATTCGTCCCGATGGGCAGGCTGAACATCTCTCCCAGCCCCGCCCGGACACTGGGGGCCGTCTGTACCACCACATGCTTCTGGGGTCACCCAGGGCGTTCCACACCAGGCCCGTGTTGTCCTTCTCATAGAGGGCACCGGTGGGGCAGGCGATGATGCACTGTCCGCAGTGGATGCACGCGGTCTCGCTCAGCGGGCTGTCAAAGCTGGGGCCGATGTGGGTGGCGAAGCCCCGGCCCGATGTGCCGATGCAGGCCACCCCCTGAGCCAGGCTGCACACAGCCTCGCACCGGCGGCACATGATGCATTTGGAGTTGTCTCGGACCATATGCACCGCGCTCGTGTCCGGCTCGTAGCAGATTTTCTCCCCCTCGAAGGCCATCTGGTTGTCCACCCCGTATTCCCGGCACAGGCGCTGGAGCTCACAGAGTCCGCTTCGGCTGCACGTCAGGCAGGTCTGATTGTGGATGGACAGGATCAGCTTCAGGTTGGTCCGCCGTGCCGCCTGGACCCGCTCGGTATTGGTGTACACCTCCATCCCGTCGGCGATGGGATAGACGCAGGCAGGCACCAGGTTCTTGGCCCCTTCACCTCCACCACGCAGATCCGGCAGGCGCCGATGGCGTTCAGCTCCCTTCAGATAACACAGCGTAGGGATGGCGATCCCCGCTCCGTGGGCCGCCTCCAGGACGGTGGCGCCGGCGGGGGCGCGGCAGGCGATCCCGTTGATCTTGAGGTTCACCACATCCACTGTATTCACACTCACATGTTCCATTTTCACACTCCCCCTCATCCCCGGATCACCGCGCCGAACCGGCATTTTTCATAGCAGCTGCCGCACTTGATGCACTTGCTGGTGTCAATCTTGTGGGGGATTCTTCACGCTCCCCTTGATGGCGTCGGCCGGACAGTTCTGAGCACAGATGGTGCAGCCCCCGGCACTTGACAGGATCAATGGAGTAGGTCAGCAGGTCCTTGCACACCCCGGAGGGGCAGCGCTTCTCCAGGATATGCTCCCGGTACTCCTCCCGGAAGTAGCGCAGGGTGGACAGCACTGGGTTCGGCGCCGTCTGGCCCAGGCCGCACAGGCTGTTGCTCTTAATGAAGGCCGCCAGCTCCTCGATCCGGTCCAGATCCTCCATGGTGCCCCGCCCCTCAGTGATCTTAGTCAGCAGCTCCAACAGGCGCTTGGTTCCCACCCGGCAGGGCGTGCACTTTCCGCAGCTCTCGTCTACGGTGAATTCCAGGAAGAACTTGGCGATATCCACCATGCAGGTGTCCTCGTCCATGACGATCAGGCCGCCGGAGCCCATCATGGTCCCGATGGCGGCCAGATTGTCGTAGTCGATAGGGGTGTCGATGTGCTCCGCCGGGATGCAGCCGCCGGAGGGGCCGCCGGTCTGGGCGGCCTTGAACTTTTTGCCGTTGGGGATGCCGCCGCCGATCTCCTCGACGATCTCGCGCAGGGTGGTGCCCATGGGGATTTCCACCAGGCCGGTGTTCTGGATACGCCCGCCCAGGGCGAACACCTTGGTGCCCCTTGCTCTTCTCGCTGCCGATGGAGGAGAACCACTCCGCCCCCCTGCAGAATGATGGGGCAGATGTTGGCGTAGGTCTCCACGTTGTTTAGGATGGTGGGCCGCTGGAACAAGCCCTTCACCGCCGGGAAGGGCGGCCGGGGCCGGGGCTCTCCCCGGTTCCCTCGATGGAGGTCATCAGGGCGGTCTCTTCCCCGCATACGAAAGCCCCCGCCCCCAGCTTGATCTCCAGGTCAGAAGGAGAAGCCCGTCCCGAAGATATCCTCCCCCAGCAGTCCGTAGCTCCTGGCCTGCTCCAGAGCGATCTGGAGGTGCTTCACCGCGATGGGGTACTCCGCGCGGACGTAGATATAGCCCTGCTGCGCGCCGATGGCATAGCCCGCGATGGTCATGGCCTCGATGACAACGTGGGGGTCGCCCTCCAGCACGCTGCGGTCCATGAAGGCCGCCGGGGTCGCCCTCGTCGGCGTTGCAGCAGACATATTTCTGTACCTGGCCCCGTTCCCCGCTGGCAAAGCGCCACTTCAGTCCGGTGGGGAAGCCCGCTCCGCCCCGGCCCCGCAGGCCGGAGTCCAGCACGATCTGGATCACCTCGTCCGGCGTCAGTTCGGTCAGGCACTTCTCCAGTGCCGCATAGCCGTCCCGGGCAATGTACTCGTCAATGTTCTGGGGGTCGATGACGCCGCAGTTGCGCAGGGCAATGCGCAGCTGCTTCTTGTAGAACTCTGTCTCCTCCAGGCTGCGGACTGTGCTGGTGGCCTCGTTCTCGTTGTAGAGCAGGCGGTCCACCCGGCCGCCCTTGAGCAGATGCTCACTGACGATCTCCGCCACGTCCTCCACATGGACATGGCTGTAGATCGTGCCCTCCGGGAACACTGCCACGTTGGGCCCGCTGGAGCACAGCCCCAGACAGCCGCCCCGCATCACCTGGACCTCTTTACGCAGACCGGCCAGCTTCAGCTGGACCTCGAATTCCTCCGCCAGCTTCTCCTGCCTGCCCGCCAGCAGGGTGCAGTTGGGCCCCCGCATATCATCACATAGCTGCGATACATCCCCTTCACCTCCCGCTTCTCACGGCCCCGATGGTGTACTCCGCCAGCGGGTTGCCGCCCCGGATGTGCTGCTGCACCACCCGCACGCCCTGCTCCGGCGTCATGTGCACATAGGTGGTGCGCACGCCTCCGGGCTGGTACACCTCCACCACAGGCTCAAACTGACAGATCCCTACACAGCCTACCGGCTCCAGGATCACGTCCTCCAGACCCAGTCGGCGGATCTCCTCCGCCATGGCTTCATAGACCTGCCTGGCCCCCGCGGCTAGGCCGCAGGTGCCCATGCCCACCACGATCCGGGCTCCCCGCTCCACCTCCAGGAGGGGCCTGGTCCGTTCCCGGATGGCCTCCAGGTCCTTCCGGCTGCGGATCTTAATGTTTTTGTGTTCCGTCTGCCCCACGCTCAGTCCCTCCTTACTCATATTTCGCCAGAATGGCGTCCAGCTCGTCGCCGGTCAGGCTGCCGTACACGTCCTCGTTCACCATCATCACCGGCGCCATCCCGCAGCAGCCCAGGCAGCGGCAGGCATCCAGGCTGAAGCGGCCGTCCTCGGTGCAGCCCCCGTCTCCAATGCCCAGTTTCTCCTGGAGCAGCTGATAGATCCGCCCGCCGCCTTTGATGTAGCACGCGGTCCCCAGACACACGCTGATCCGGTTGCGCCCCTTGGGTTCCAGATTGAACTGGGAGTAAAAGGTGGACACCCCATAGATCTCCGTCAGCGGCTTGTGCAGGGCGTCCGCGATCAGCTGCTGGACCTCTCGGGGGACATAGCCGTATATCTCCTGCGCCTTCTGGAGGGCAGGCAGCGCCGCCCCCGGCTTCTCCCCGTTCTCCTTCAGCCATGCCTTCAGCTGCCTGGCCTGCGCCGCCGTCCCGGGCAGCGCCCCCTGTTTCGTCTCCTTCATCCGTTTGCTCCTCCTGTCTTGTCCCGCGGCAGTCCGCGTTTTTGCAAGTTTCCCTGCTTTTTGAAGTGACGCATTTCCTGCATCCTCTGTTAAACAATCTACACTTCCCCAAATAACACAGAAAGCGGTCCTGGTCCCTTTTCTGAACCAGCCCGCTTTCTGTATTTTCACCAATCCAGGCGAAATACGACACAGTTTATATGTTGATATTACCATATTCCATTGTCGATTGCAATCTCTTTTTTGTCCACTCCCGGCCCCCCTTTTCCTCCAGGAAAAACAGCATCAGACTCAGGCAGAGCAGATCCGCGCACCGCCCGGCTTCCGCGTGGCGGACATCTCATAGAGCAGGTCCTGCACCCCCAGGGCACCGCAAAGTGGGCGTTTGCTGCCCACACCGCTGCCGGTCAGCAACGGGGGCAGTGCGAATTGAAGCCGCTGAAGCGGCCCGGCCCATCTTCCGCGGAAAATCGATACAGCAAGGCCAGACTTTTTTGTTTCTGCGGTCGTAGACCTGTTTCGAATACAGGAGGGGCCCAGACTATGTAAAACCACAGTCTGGGCCCCTCCCTTGTCTTACCTCTGTCCCTCCGCTTTTCCCGCGTTCCGGCACAGAACTTTTCTTTTTCTGCGGGGCTGCCCCTCCGCTCCCTCCGGCAGGGAGCGTTTTTCTCCTTGAAAAAAGCGGTCCAGCTGGCCCACCGCCCAGAATCCGACGGTCCAGACAAACAGCGTCCCGCCCACCAGTACCAGAGCTTCCACAAGATCACTTCCTTAAAAATGATTCTACTACAAGCCCTGTTTGTGTGAGATTTGCAAATCATCCGCCGTATTAAAATTGTATTAGGGAGCCAATTGTCCTTCTTTCTTTTTATCTTTTTATTTCTTTTTCTTAATGCAAGTTTAATTCTCCTGTGAATACGTTAACCGCCTGCTAATCCCCTGCGTGCTATAATACGTCCGTTCCGGAAACAGAACTTTGGAAAGGATGGTTTCTATGAAAGACGTCATCATGATTGCGGTCTTATTGGTCTGCTTCGGATCAGTAAAGCTGCTGGCTGACTGGTGTGAGCATCAGTTCCACGAGGAATGAGAGAGGTATTGAGTATGGGTATGATTTTTATTAGGTGCGATCATCGTGCTGATGGGCGGCTATCTGGTTTACGCCCTGGTACACCCTGAACGTTTCTGACCCCAAATGTGTCATTTGTAAAGCAAGTTTCGCACAGGAGGAACAACACATATGTTACAGCTTGTCCTAACAGTGATCATCTTCATGATCATTGTCATCCCGATCGGGGAACTATCTGTATCATATTGCTTCCGGCCAGCGCACCTTCGCCGATCCGGTGTTCGACCGGGTGGACGGCGGGATTTTCAAGGTGTGCGGCATTCATCCCGACAAGGGCATGAACTGGAAGCAGTATGCGCTGGCTCTTCTGCTGACCAACGCCGTGATGGTGTTTGTCGGCTATCTGGTCCTGAGAATTCAGTTTCTTCCCATCTTCAACCCCAACGGCATCGGCGCGATGGAGGAGACCCTGTCCTTCAACACGATCATCTCCTTCATGACCAACACCAACTTACAGCACTACTCCGGTGAGTCCGGCCTGTCCTATCTCAGCCAGATGCTGGTCATCATTTTCATGATGTTCGTCTCTGCCGCCAGCGGCTACGCTGCCTGCATCGCGTTTATCCGCGGGCTGACCGGCAAGACCAAGGACAACGTGGGCAACTTCTATGCTGATTTGGTCAAGGTGACCACCCGCGTTCTGATCCCTCTTTCCATCATCGGCGGCATGCTCCTGATCTGGCAGGGCGCCCCCAGAATTTCGATCCCAACGTGACGGTGACCACCATTGAGGGGACTCAGCAGGATATCTCCATGGGCCCCGTGGCCGCGCTGGAGATCATCAAGCACTTGGGCACCAACGGCGGCGGCTTCCTGGGTGCCAACTCCTCCACTCCATTGGAGAACCCCACCATTATTTCCGACCTGATTGAGCTGTACTCCATGATGCTCTTCCCCGGCGCCTGCGTCATCACCTTCGGCAAGATGGTCAAAGACCGCCGCCGTAAGACCGCCAGCTCCAGTGGCACAGCGCCACCACCCAGGATCTGGTCAAGACCAGCGAACTGGTGAGCAAGCCCAGCTTCACCGCGAAGCTCTACGGCCCGAGGGCCGCACCATCTTCTTCGCCATGGGCATCATCTTCCTCATCGGCCTGAGTGTCTGCTACTGGTCTGAGAGCCAGGGCAACCCGGCTCTGGCAAAGATCGGCCTGGATCAGTCCATGGGTAGCATGGAGGGCAAGGAGGTCCGGTTCGGCATCGCCCAGTCGGCCATGTTCACCACCACCACGACCTCCTTTACCACCGGCACGGTCAACAACATGCACGATACCCTGACTCCCCTGGGCGGCATGATTCCCCTGCTGCACATGATGCTCAATGTGGTGTTCGGCGGCAAGGGCGTGGGCCTGATGAACATGATTATGTACGCCATTCTCGGCGTGTTCATCTGTGGCCTGATGATTGGCCGTACGCCCGATACCTGGGCAAGAAGATCGAGGGCCGGGAGATGAAGCTCACCGCGCTGTGCATCATCATCCATCCCTTCCTGATCCTGGCGTTCTCTGCCTTGGCGGTCTCTACCGAAGGCGGTCTGGCCGGCATCACCAACCCAGGCTTCCACGGCCTGAGCCAGGTGCTGTATGAATATTCCTCTTCCGCGGCCAACAACGGTTCCGGCTTCGAGGGTCTGGCGGACAACTCCTACTTCTGGAACATCACCGCAGGTCTGGCCATGTTCTTCGGCCGCTATCTGTCCATCGTGATCCAGCTGGCCATTGCCGGTTCCCTGATGCGCAAGCAGTTCGTCAACGATTCCATTGGCACTCTGCGGACCGACAGCGCCACCTTCACCATCGGCCTGGTGTGCGTTGTTTACATCTTCGCTGCGCTGACCTTCTTCCCGGCGCTGGCGCTGGGCCCCATTGCAGAGCATCTGACTCTGTGGGCTTAAGGAGGGCTTTTGAACCATGAGTAAAAAGCAGAATACAAAATTTATCACCCCTGATATCCTGAAGGGTGCGGTGAAGGGTGCGTTTATCAAGCTGAACCCCCGCTACATGATGAAAAACCCGGTCATGTTCGTAGTGGAGATCGGATTCTTCATCACCCTGCTGCTCTCCTTCGTACCAGGTTTGTTCGGCGATGCCAATGCCGAGCAGCTGCGGATCTATGATATCATTGTCTGTGCGATCCTATTTGTCACTGTTCTGTTTGCCAACTTCGCTGAGTCCGTGGCGGAGGGCCGGGGCAAGGCCCAGGCTGCGAGCCTTAAAAAAACGCAGAAGGATACCCAGGCCCACCTGCTCCACGAGGATGGCACTCAGACCATCGTCTCCTCCAGCGAGCTGAAGAAGGGCGATGACATGGTCCTGGTCAGCGCCGGCGAGGTCATCCCCAACGACGGCGAGGTCATTGAGGGCATCGCCTCCGTGGATGAATCCGCCATCACCGGCGAATCCGCCCCCGTTGTCCGGGAAAGCGGCGGCGATTTCTGCTCCGTTACCGGCGGCACCACCGTTGTGTCCGACTGGCTGAAGATCCGCATCACCTCCGAGCCGGGCAACAGCTTTCTGGACCGCATGATCGCTCTGGTAGAAGGTGCCTCCCGGAAGAAAACCCCCAACGAGATCGCTCTGAACACCCTTCTGGTGTCCCTGACCATCATCTTCCTGATCGTGGTGGTCACCATGTATCCCTTTGCGGTGTACAACAATGTTCAGATCCCCATCTCCACTTTGATTGCCCTGCTGGTCTGCCTGATCCCCACTACCATCGGCGGCCTGCTGTCCGCCATTGGTATCGCGGGTATGGACCGCGTCACCCGGTTCAATGTCATTGCCATGTCCGGTAAGGCGGTAGAAGCCTGCGGCGACGTGGACACTATGATCCTGGACAAGACGGGCACGATCACTTACGGCAACCGCCTGGCTGCTGATTTTTACCCCGTGGGCGGCGCCAGCAAGGAGGAGCTGATCCGCTGCGCGGTCCTCACCTCCCTGCGGGACGGCACTCCCGAGGGCAAGTCCACTGTAGAGCTGGGCCGTAAGCTGGGCTGCCAGGTGGAGGACGATCCCAAGTCCAGCTTCATTGAGTTCTCGGCGCAGACCCGCATGAGCGGTGTGGATCTCCCCGGCGGCACCATCATCCGCAAAGGCGCGGCCGACGCCATCGAGAAGTACGTCACCGCCCAGGGCGGCAAAATTCCTGCCGAACTGCGCAAACGGGTGGACGAAGTCTCCTCTCTGGGCGGCACCCCCTGACTGTTTGTGAAGGCAGCCGCATTCTGGGTGTCATCTATCTGAAGGATACCGTAAAGCCCGGCATGGTGGAACGCTTTGAGCGCCTGCGCGCCATCGGGATCAAGACCATCATGTGCACCGGCGACAACCCCCTGACTGCCGCCACCATCGCCAAGGAGGCCGGCGTGGACGGCTTCATTGCGGAGTGTAAGCCTGAGGACAAGATCACCGTCATCAAGCAGGAACAGGCCGAGGGCAAGATCGTCGCTATGACCGGCGACGGCACCAACGACGCCCCCGCTCTGGCCCAGGCCAACGTAGGCCTGGCGATGAACTCCGGCACCACCGCCGCCAAGGAAGCTGCCAATATGGTGGACCTGGATTCCGACCCCACCAAGATCCTGGAGGTGGTGGAGATCGGCAAACAGCTGCTGATCACCCGCGGATCCTGACCGGATTCTCCATTGCCAACGACCACTTCGCCATCATCTCCATGCTGGCCATTCCTGAACGATCATGGGACTGGCCTCGCCCACCAGCGCGATCCTGTCCGCTCTGATCTTCAACGCCATCATCATGGCCATGAAAGGCCGGTCCCATCAATCCCGCCCTGGCGGAGCGCGTGGAGGGCGACATCAACAATTTCCTGTCCGGCCACCCCAGCCTGACCGTAGGGGGACATCCCCGGCGATCTGCTGACCGCCTCCGGCTCCGGCCTGGACCCCCACATCAGCCCCGCCTCTGCGGCGGTCCAGATCCCCGCGCTCGCTGAGAATACCGGTCTGAGCGAGGAGCGCCTGGAAGAGATCGTGGAAGCCAACACCACCCACAAGGTGCTGGGCATCTTCGGCGAGGAGGCTGTCAATGTTCTAGGCGTCAACCTGGCCATCGCCCAGGAGCTGGGCCTCATCGGCGAGGTCAGCAAATAACGAAGTACTCTGAGACAGGCGAGCTCTGCCGGCATCCACCCGGCCGGGGCTCGCCTGCCCGGGTATCAAAAGCTTGACAGCCTGCCTCTGCATACGCTGCAAATAGGAAGGAAAAAGGAGGAACATGACATGCTGTACCCCTATCAGACTGCGGAAGAACACCGCGCCCCGCTGCGGGAGCGCGCTCTGCTCCGTCAGCCGGCGGGACTTTGGCACTGGAGCTGGTCTGCACCATCAACGATCTTTTTACTGCGGCCCCCCTCTCTGCTGTATCAGGAGGGGACAAAAGGTCTCCTCCTGCTCTACCGGGACTCTGCATGTGATACCAGCTACCTGGAGGAGGAGTGCCGTGAGCTGATGGCCTGTCTCTCCTCCCATTGGGAGACCGCTCTGTATGGCACCGCCCCCGGCGGCGAGACCGGGGAGCTCACCTTCCATCTGGAGGAGGGGGAACAGGATCCTCTGCCGTACCCGCTGTGTGTCGGGCAAGCCCTTTGACCAGCTCTCCGGCCTCTGTGTAAAGCTGGAGGCGGATTCGTCAGAACATGCAGCCCGCCTCAGAGATGTGCTCGGCCAGATCCGCTATAACGCCCGCTGCTGTGCTGTGGACCGCCGTGCCGGAGCTTTTCTGGACGAAAATGAGATCCTGGAGGATCAGGACGGCAGTCTGTACCGCTACCTCACCCTGGAGGGAGACCCCAGCCCCATCGACTATCTCCAGGCCCTCTCTTTAGAGCAGAAGCAGCATCTCTGGCGCATTTTTCTTCGGGACGGCGAACAGCCCATGGGTTTGCCTGGCTCCACGAGTTTGCCCAGGAGGGAGCAGGATTCTGCATGATGGAGTGGGGAGCTCACCCTTCAGCAGGTGCTGGATGAGCTGGAATTCCAAATCATCAACCAGCCGGGGCAGTTTTATATCCTGGACCCCTCCGGAAAACAGATCACTTTTGACTTTATCCGGGGCGGCCCTGCGGAAAAGGTATTTCTGAAGATCCTGTTTCCTGTTGTGATCCCCCACGGGAGGTGAGATGGTCTTGAAGAACATCGACCAACTCCGGAAGAAATTCTGAAAAAATTCGAATGATCGACCCCGACGAAACGCGGGTCCGGCAGGGCAGGCTCAAGATCTTTTTCGGCTATGCGGCCGGCGGGGGAAAACCTATGCCATGCTGGAGATGGCCCACCAGATGAAAGATATGGGCGTGGACGTGGTGGCCGGGTATATTGAGCCCCATATCAGACCCGCCACCATGAAACTGGTGGAAGGTCTGGAGTGCCTTCCTCCCCTGGTCGTATCCTACAAGGGCATCACCCTGCGGGAATTCGATCTGGACGCCGCTCTGGCGCAAGCCCCAGCTCATCCTGGTAGATGAGCTGGCCCATTCCAATGCACAGGGCTGCCGCCATGTCAAGCGCTATCAGGACATTGAAGAGCTGCTGCGCGCCGGGATCGATGTGTACACCACCGTCAATGTTCAGCATCTGGAGAGCCTAAACGACCTCGTTTCCAGCTTGACCGGTGTAACGGTCAACGAACGGATCCCAGACTGGGTATTTGACTCCGCCGACCAAGTCGAGGTGGTGGATGTGGAGCCGGACGACCTGATCGCCCGGCTCGAGGAGGGCAAGGTCTACCGGGCCGCCCAGGCTCAGCAAGCCCTGGGCCACTTCTTTTCCAAGCAGAACCTTGCCGCTTTGCGGAGATCGCTCTGCGCCGGACCGCTGACCGCCTCAACCGCACCGCCCGAAAGCAACATCCGGAGGGCTTTCTCAACCCCTAGCGACCATATCCTGGTCTGTCTGTCCAGCGCCCCCTCCAATGCAAAAGTCATCCGTACCGCCGCCCGAATGGCCGAGGCCTTTCAAGGAGATTTTACCGCTCTCTTCGTGGAGACTCCGGATACCAGGGAGCTCAGCGGTGAAAATCGGAAGCGCCTGAGGGCCAATCTGAAGCTGGCGGAAGATCTGGGGGCACGGATCGCCACAGTATATGGTGATGACCCCGCCGCCCAGATCGCAGACTACAGCAGGACCAGCGGCGTGACCAAAATCGTGCTCGGCCGCACCAACCACCGCCGGCGGCGCGGCTGGTGGAACAAGAAAGCCCTGGTAGACCGGCTCACCGAGCTGGCACCAAATCTGGATGTCTACATTATCCCGGACCGACAGCCTGCCTACCGCCCCAAATGGAAGATAGCCCCCTCGGAGCTCTCCTTCTCCTGGAAAGACACCGGAAAAATGCTGGGCATTTTGGCCGCAGCCACCCTTCTGGGGGAGCTGTTTTCCCGTCTGGGCTTCGGAGAGACCAATATTGTCACCGTCTATATTCTGGGGGTGCTTCTCACCGCCACCTGGACAGAGGGCCGCCTCTATGGCATTCTCTCCTCGCTGCTCAGTGTGCTTACCTTCAACTTTTTCTTTACGGAGCCCTATTTCAGCTTGGATGCTCATCCCAGCTATGTGATCACCTTTTTATCATGTTCCTCTCCAGCTTTCTTACCAGCTCTCTGACCATCCGGATCAAGACGCAGGCCAGGATGGCGGTACAGAAAAAACTACAGCACCGAGGTCCTTTTTTGGAGGCCACCCAGCTGCTCCAGCAGGCATCTGGCGAACATGAGGTGCTCGCCATCGCGGTCTCTCAGCTTGGAAAGCTGCTCGACAGGCCGATCCTCTACTACCCCATGGACGGACGGCCAGCTGATGCAGGCCCGCATTTATCCGGAAACAGAGTCCAATCTCCTCTCCTGCTATACGGGTGGGCAGGAGAAGGCGGTGGCCGACTGGGTGTGTAAAACAACAAGCACGCCGGGGCAGGGACCCACACCCTGCCCAATTCCAGATGCCTTTACCTGGCAGTACGAAGCCATGGCGGGCCTCAGGCTGTTGTAGGCATCCCCTGCGATGACTATCCTCTCCCCGAGGCATTTGAGCAGAATCTGATCCGCGGGATCCTGAATCAGGCCGGCATCGTCCTGGAACAGCGCCTGTCTGACCTCCGGCGAGCGGATACACCGTCCCAGGGGGACAGCCTCTAGACAAGCGTCAGAATCATCAAAATACGACCGCATGACGCCGTGGCGCCATGCGGTCGTATTCTGCCGTCCCGCTCTCTACCTCATCCCCGGACAGGGACACACGCAGAGGAGAAGTTTTTTATTTTGTCACAGTTCCGAAAACACTGGAAGCAGGGAGCTTTTGGGGGAACTCCCCCTCCGCTGCGGACCAACAGAACTCCGGGGCCGGACCGGCCTCCCTGCCGCGTTCGGTATCGCTTGTCAGACATGCAGGAATCTCTGGATGTCCCGGTCATCCCCAGAATCAGCAGGGTCTCATCCGACTGAAAGGTGTGATTGGGGCCTGGGGGGGCTCCAGTGTGCCGCTGCGCTTGATGGCCAGAATGTTGATGCGGTACTTCTGCCTCACCGCCAGCTGGACCACAGTCCTTCCTACCCAGGATTCCGGCACCGCCGTCTCATAGATGGAATGGTCCGGTGTCAGCTTGATGTAGTCAAACACATGGTCAGAGCTGTACCGGACCGCGGCCCAAGAGGCCGTCTGCTTCTCCGGATAGATCACGTCGTCCGCACCGTTGCGCAGCAGGAATTTGGCGTGGACGTCCCGGGCGGCCCGGGAGAGCACAAAGGGCGCGCCGTATTCCTTTAGCAGAGCGGTGGTCTCCAGGGAGCTCTGAAAGTCATCTCCAATCGCTACCACGCACAGGTCAAAGTTACTGACCCCCAGCGATGCAATGAACTGCTCACTGGTGCTGTCCCCGATCTGTGCGTTGGTCACAAAAGGGCAGGGCGTCGTTGATCCGCTCTTCATTCCGGTCCACCGCCATTACCTCATGGTGCAGTTCCCGGAGCTTCTGGGCCATATGGCGGCCGAACCGCCCCAGCCCGATCAAAAGCACTGACTTCATGATTTGTTCCTCTCCGATCTCATCCTATGGTGACCCGCTCCTGGGGAATTGGGACAGCTCCGGTGCGCCTTTGGCCGTGACCGCATAGATCATGGTCAGGCCGCCCACACGCCCGAAATACATCAAAAAATCAGGATCAGCCTGGACGCCCCGGAGAGCTCCGGCGTGATCCCAAGCGACAGGCCAACGGTACCAATGGCGGACGCCGCCTCAAACAGCGCCGCCATCAGGGGTACGCCATCTATGCAGCAGATCAGGATGCCCCCTGTCAGGAACAGGAGCAGATAAAGCAGGAAGATGGCAGAGGCGTTTCGGATCGACTCATCTGCGATGCGCCTTCCAAAGCACTGGGGCCGCTCCTTATGGCGGAAAACTGCCCGGATCCCCAGCAGCATCACCGCCAGCGTAGTGGTTTTGAAGCCGCCTGCTGTGGAACCCGGTGAACCGCCCACCAGCATCAGCAGGATGATCAGCAGCTGGGCGGGCTGGCTCAGGCCAGTCAGATCCACTGTGTTGAAGCCTGCGGTGCGCGGTGTCACGGACTGAAAAACGCGGCGTTGATCCGCTCCCACAGGGACATGTCCACCCACTGCCCCTGTTCGAACTCATACAGCAGAAAGAACAGGAGCCCTGTCAGGATCAGGGCCAGCGTGGTGGTCAGGATCAGCTTGCTCTGCAGCCGGTAGCGTCGAAAGTGGAGCTTGTGCTCCCTGATGTCATTCCAGGTGAGGAAGCCGACGCCGCCAATTATGATCAGAAAAGCGATCACATTGCTCACCAAAGGATCGCCTACGTAGTCTGTGAGGGAAGAAAACGGGGAGTTTACTCCCATAAGATCAAAGCCCGCATTGCAGAACGCGGACACTGAGTGAAACACCGCGTACCAAAGTCCTCTTCAAGACCAAATTGCGGGCAGAACCGCAGGGCCAGAAGCAGGGCCCCGACCCCTTCGATCAAAAAGGCGGTTTTTAGGATAAACCCCGTCATCCGTACGATGCCGCCCACCTGGGGGGCGGAAATGGACTCCTGCATCACCCAGCGCTGCTTCAGCCCGATCCGTTTGCCCGCAAACATGAAAATCGCCACCGCGATGGTGACCACTCCCATTCCGCCCACCTGGATCAGCAGAAGAATGACCAGCTGCCCAAAGGGTGACCAGTAAAAGCGCCGTATCGTGGAGCACCAGTCCGGTCACACAGGTGGCGGAAGTGGCGGTGAACAGCGCATCCCCAAATGAGGCCCCTCCGGGCTCCTGGGTGGAAAAGGGCAGCATCAGCAGCACTGCCCCAGTAAAGATCAGCAGCAGGAATCCTAAAATAATGATTTGTGCCGGTGTGACACGGTCATGTTTGAAAGACGGCACAGAATCCCCCCGCAGCATGCATCATGCTCCTGTTCCCTTCTGATATGTTCCTATGCGGCTGTTCATCCAGGGCCCGGCTGTCCGCAGGGAGGGCAGCCGGGCCACGCGCTGTCCCGCATTTATTTCTTATTATATCACATCGGACATTAGCGCCAGATTAAGAGAATTTTCCGTGCATAAATACTGTATTAATAAAGATTCCTTAATGTAATCTTTACACCCCGTCAAAAATGCCAATGTTATGCTGATACCACCTGTGTTATACTATAATATACAAACGACCCAAGCAAGAGACGAGGTGATACCTTGCGTTCTGATCCTCAGCCCCGCCCTGACGGGCTGACTCCCGGGACCACACTTTGGAACAGGAGTCCTCCGGTCGACTGAAGATCTTTTTTGGCTACGCCGCCGGAGTGGGGAAGACCTACGCTATGCTGGACGCCGCCCTCCGCGCAAAGAGGCGGGCACGGACGTTGTGCTGGGCTTTCTGGCACCCGCCGCCTATCCTGATACCCTGGCACTGGCCGGAGGACTGGAACGGCTCCCGCCCCTCATCCCTCCCGGTGGAGGGCAGGGCGAATTTGACCTGGACGGCGCCCTCCGCCGCCGTCCCCAGCTGATCCTAGTGGATGAGCTGGCCCACCCAATGCAAGGAGCCCGCCGCCAAGCGCTACCAGGATATTGCCGAGCTGCTTCGCGCGGGCATTGACGTCTATTCCACCATGGATGTGCAGCAGCTGGAAAGCCTGAGCGATGTGGTCTCCTCCATCACCGGCTTCTCCGCCCCGGAGCGCGTCCCGGACCAGGTCTTTGACTCTGCTGACCAGGTGGAGATCGTCGATCTGGAGCCCTCCGACCTTCTGGCGCGCCTGCGGGCCGGGACCATCGGCGGAGGGGAAGGGCACCTTTTGACCGAGCAGACCTTGGCCGCCCTGCGGGAGCTCTCCCTGCGCAGGACCGCTGACCGCCTGGAGCGGAAGCCTCCGGTGGGGACAGATATCCCCCAGGGCCCGGGAACACATTCTCATCTGCCTGTCCGGCTCTCCCTCCAACGAGAAGGTCATCCGCACTGCTGCCAGGATGGCAGAGGCATTTCACGGCGCCTTTACCGCGCTTTTCGTGGAGACTCCTTCCTTTCAGGGCCAGAGCGACAAGGAACGCCGGCAGCTGCGGAACAATCTGCATCTTGCAGAGGAGCTGGGCGCCCGGATCAGCACGGTCTACGGGGATGACCCCGCCATTCAGATCGCGGAATACGCTAAAGTCAGCGGGATCTCCAAGATCGTGCTGGGCCGCAGTCCCCAGAAACGCGGCCCCCTCCTGGGCGCCAAGAGTCTGATGGACCGTCTGGGAGAGCTGGCTCCTGACCTGATATCTACATTATCCCGGACCAGGTCCAGCGGCCCGCCCGCCACTCCTGGCAGCCCTATCTTCTCCAGGAGCGCTTCTCCGTCCGAGATCTTTTCAAGGCCCTCCTGATCCTGGCTGCCTGCACCGCCGTGGGCTTTCTCTTCCAGCGAGCGGGCTTTTCCACTGAAAATGTGATCATGGTCTATATCTTGGGCGTCCTCACCATCTCCATGGCCACCACGGGGCACAGCTACAGCCTGCTGGCATCCCTGTGCTCCGTCTTCATCTTCAATTACTTTTTTACCTACCCCTATTTTACTTTGATGAGCGACCCCAGCTATATCGCCACCTTTGCCGTCATGCTGACCGTAGCGCTGCTGGGCAGCTTCTTACCACCCGTGTCAAACGGCAGGCCATCCAGAGCGCCCAAAAGGCATACCGCACTGAGATCCTGCTGGAGACCAGCCAGAAGCTCCAGAAGGCGGAGGGGAGGGGAAATCCTGGCGGTCACGGCCACCCAGTTGAAAAAGCTGCTGGAGCGGGACGTCCTGATCTATTCCGCCGACGAGGACGGACTGGAGCAGGAGGCCATGCTGTTCCCTGTTTCCAAAGGCGGGGGATATGTCTGCATATCTCACTTCCTCAGAGCGGGCGGTGGCGGAGTGGGGTCTGGAACAACAACAAGCACGCCGGCGCTACCACCCACACCCTTCCCAGCTCTAAATGCCTCTACATTGCGGTCCGCGGCTCTGACAAGGTGCTGGCGGTGGTTGGCATTGCCATCCCCAATGCTCAGAAGGTGGACTCCTTTGAAAAAAATCTGACAGTAGCCATCCTGGACGAGTGCGGACTGGCGCTGGAAAAGGAGCTGACGGCGCGCGCCAAGCAGCAGATCGAGGAGCTGGCCCATCAGGAGACCCTGCGCGCCAATCTGCTGCGGGCCATCTCCCACGACCTGCGCACCCCACTGACCAGTATATCTGGGAACGCCGGCATCCTGATGGAGAACGGGGCCGTGCTGGATGAGGAGAAGCGGCGCTACCTGTACCGCTCCATCTACGATGACTCCATGTGGCTCATCAACCTGGTGGAAAATCTGCTCTCCCTCACCCGGATGGGCAACGGCTCTGTTTCTCTGAACATCCGCCCGGAGCTTCTGGATGAGGTCTTTTCATGAAGCCCTGTCCCATCTGGACCGCAATGCGGAGCAGCACCATATCTCTGTAGAACTGGAGGACGATCTGTTGATGGCGGATATGGACGCCCGGCTCATCGTCCAGGTGGTCATCAATCTGGTCAACAACGCCATCAAGTACACCCCTGCCGGTTCCCACATCTCCTTGTCCGCTGTCCGGGCCGGTCCTTTTGTGCAGGTCGAGGTCTCCGATGACGGTCCAGGTATTGCGGACAGCGCCAAGCAGAAAATATTTGATATGTTTTATACCGCGGACAACTCCCGCGGAGATGGCCGGCGGGGCTGGGCCTGGGGCTGTCCCTGTGCAGGTCCATCATCACCGCTCACGGCGGTGAGATATCAGTTCAGGATCATCAGCCCCACGGGTCAGTATTTCGTTTCACCCTGAGGGCCTCGGAGGTAAAAATGTATGAATAAGCCGCACATTCTTATGGTAGAAGACGACGCAGCGGTGGGAAACCTCATCGCCACCACTCTGGAGACCCAGAACTATCAGTTCCATCGGGCCAAGACAGGGGCCAGTGCTCTGGTGGACGCCCTCTCTTACCGCCCGGACGTCATGCTGCTGGACCTGGGCCTGCCCGACATGGACGGGGTAGACATCATCAAAAAAAGGTCCGCACCTGGAGCAACCTGCCCATCATCGTCATCTCCGCCCGGAGCGAGGACAGCGACAAGGTGGCCGCGCTGGACGCCGGCGCCGATGACTATCTGACTAAACCTTTCTCTGTGGACGAGCTCCTGGCCCGGCTCCGGGTCGCCCTGCGCCGGGTCCGCTATGACAGCCAGAAGGTAAGTGAGGAAGCCAGCCTCTACGAGAACGGGAACCTGAAGATCGACTATGCTGCCGGCTGTGCCTATCGAGATGGGGTGGAGATCCATCTCACCCCCATCGAGTACAAGTTGCTCTGCCTTTTGGCCCGAAATACCGGGAAGGTCCTCACCCACAATTTTATCCTCAACGAGATTTGGGGCAGCTCCGCCTTTTCGGATACCCCCTCTCTCCGCGTCTTCATGGCCACTCTGCGCAAAAAGCTGGAGGTGGACCCCAGCCACCCCCAGTATATCCAGACCCACATCGGCGTGGGCTACCGCATGATCCGCCAGAAGCAGGAGGACGAGGCCTGACCTCTGCACCTGCGTCCCTGACTGTCCGTTCCCTGCGTCTTGCAGGGGCGGGCAGTCTTTTTCTTCCCAGCGGGCGGTGGGTCCCCTGCCTGAACTAACACACTCTTAATTCCAGAGGCAGAATCCTAGGGTCACATTAACTGAAATTCTGTTACGATACCGCCATAACAAAGAAGGGATCGTGAGACACGCTTATGATCGAGTTTCAAAATGTGTCTATGGCGTACAAAGATAGGCCCGTTCTGAACCACGTGGATCTTACCATTCAGGACAGTGAATTTTTTGTTCTCATCGGCTCCAGCGGCTGTGGAAAAACCACTCTTCTCAAGAGCATCAACAAGCTGCTCAATGTGCAGAAGGGCAAGCTGCTCATCAATGGGACGCCGGTGGACCGCATCAAAACAAATCAGCTGCCCAACCTGGTGGGCTATGTCGTTCAGGCCGGCGGCCTCTTCCCCATCTGACCGTGGAGGAAAATATTGCGCTGGTCATGCGCATCGCCGGCTACCCCAGCGAGCGGATCTCTGAGCGGGTGACTGAGATGCTCCGAATGGTCGATCTGGACCCGGACACCTACCGCAACCAATACCCCTCTCAGCTGTCCGGCGGGCAGCAGCAGCGCGTGGGAGTAGCCCGGGCCTTTGCGGTGGACCCCCCCATCGTTCTGATGGATGAGCCCTTCTCCGCTCTGGATCCCATGACCCGGGCCGAGCTGCAGGACGAGATCCATACGCCCAGAAAAAAACAAAAAAGACTGTCGTATTCGTCACCCACGACATGGACGAGGCGATCAAGCTGGCCGACCGCATCTGCATTATCCAGGAAGGGCACATCGTCCAGTGCGACACCCCGAGAGCGGATCCTGAAAGCTCCCGCCAATCAGTATGTCACGGACTTTATTGGTGCCAACCGTCTGTGGGCCAACCCCGAGTATATCCGGGCCCGGGACATTATGCGCCGCCGTCCCATCACCATCTCCAGGGGGCGGACCGTGCTCCAGGCTCTGCAGATCATGCGCCAGAGCGGCGTGGACAGCCTGCTGGTGGTAGACGGCCGGGACCGTCTGCTGGGGGTCCTCTGGCTGGAGGAGCTGATGTCGGAGAAAGACGGCTCTGGCTCCGCCGAGACCTACCTCTCCGATGACTACGTCGCGGTGGAGGGGGATACCACTCTCAAAGAGATCATCTCCACCATCGACTACGATGTGTCCGGCATTATACCCGTGATCGAGCACGACCGGACTCTTGTGGGATTTTTGACCAAGAGCAGTCTGCTGGCCACTATGAGCAGGCAGTTCGTCCCTGAGCATACTGCGGGAGAAAGGAGCGGAGTTATATGGGCAGCAGCAGCGCATTGATAGAGTCCCCCGCATCGTGGTGGGACAGTCTGGCGGAGAATTTCCTTCCCTATCTGACGATCTATGCAGAGGAGTGGGACAGTCTGCTGGAGGAGTTTCTCCGGCACCTGGCCATGACCAGCTTCTCCGTGGTGCTGGCCCTGATCATTGCCGTCCCCCTGGGTATCTTCATCACCAGAAGCAAAAAGGTCTCCAGCGTGGTCATCGGCATCGCCAATGTGATGCAGTCCATCCCCTGTATGGCCCTGCTTGCCATGGGGATCCCCTTTCTGGGCGTGGGTGAGACACTGGCTATCTTCATGGTGTTTGTCTATGCGTTCCTCCCCATTCTGAAAAACACCTACACCGGGATCTCCAGCATCTCTCCTGTCTCCCTCGAGGTGGCACGGGGCATCGGACTGACCCGCATGCAGCAGCTGGGCCGAGTGGAGCTGCCCATGGCCACGCCCTATATCATGTCCGGCATCCGTATCGCTGCCGTGGGTGCGGTAGGCACCATGACCATCGCCGCTTTCGCCGGAGCCAACGGACTGGGCTGGTTCATTATGCTGGGTATGAACTCCCTCAATTATCCTATGACTGTCATGGGGCGGTCGCCTCCGCTGTGATGGCCCTCACTCTGGATTACCTCCTGGGCCGCGTGGAACGGGCCCTCACCAGCGAGGGGCTGCTGCCTCAGGACCAGATCAAAAACCTCAGCAAAGCTGTCCGGACCCGCCGCAAGGCAGTGGCAGGCGTGCTGTGCTTTGCCCTGGTCGCTGTCTCCGCGGCATCCTATGCCGCCATCATTGCCTGAGCCTATCTGGGCTGATCTCTTGATTTTAAAATTCAAAATAAGAAAAGGAGTTTCTTGCGTCATGAAAAACCTGAAAAATCACCTGCGCTCTCACAGCGGCTGCGCTGTCCCTCTCCCTTGCCGCCTGCAGCTCTTCCGGCAGCGGAAGCGGGTCTGTTTCTTCTGCCCCCTCCAGTACCGGAAGCGGCGACAAGACCATCGTGGTAGGCACCTCCAACTTTACTGAGGTCAATATTCTGGGTGAGCTCTATACCGAGCTGATCGAGGCCAACACCGATTACACGGTGGATCAGCGCTTCGGTCTGGCCGGGGCCGCCGTCTGCTTTGACGCCTTGGAACAGGGAAGCATCGATATGTTCGTGGAGTACACCGGGACCGCCCTGATGAATCTGCTGGCCCAGCCCATGAATACCGATAAAGACGTAGTTTGGCAGACTGTCAGCGATATGATGATGAAAGACCACAACATCTATACCTCCGCTCCTCTGGGCTTCAATAACACCTATGTGATGAGCGTCAAGCCCGAGACCGCCGAGGCCTATGGCCTGACCACTCTGTCTGATCTGATCGAGAAGTCCCCTGAGCTTCGGCTGGGATGCACCGTAGAGTTTATCCAGCGCGAGGACTGTCTGCCTCTTCTGGAAAGCCAGTACAACGCCGAGTTCAAGGATGTCACCGGACTGGACGCCAGCCTGCGCTATACGCCATTGAGAACGACGAGGTGGACGTGGTGGACGCCTTTGCCACCGATGCTCTGCTGTCCAAGCTGGGCCTCACCATGCTGGAGGACGATCTGAGCTTCTTCCCCTTACTACGCTGTGAACTTCGTAAATGCCGATCTGATCCAGTCTGATCCCGCTCTGGCCGAGGTCCTCTCCAAGCTGGACGGTGCCATTGACGAGGCTACCATGGCTGCCATGAACGCTCAGGTAGATGTGGACGGCATGAGCGCCAAGGAGGTCGCCCATCAGTTCCTGGTGGACAACGGCCTGATTCCCGCCTGATCGTCCGCTTTCCTACAGATTTGCTCCCGGAATATCCCTTTGGGGTATTCCGGGACCATTTCATAAATTGATTGATAAGGGTGGGACTGTATGGTACAATATAAGCAGGCGATGGGACTTCGGCGGCACAGCGGCCAGATTGTCAAAGATATGTCCCTCATTGTTGTCGGCTCACTGCTGTTTTCCGTATCCATGAACTGTATTATTCTGCCTTCCGGAATGTACAGCGGCGGATTTTTAGGGATCGCACAGCTTCTGCGCATGGTTTTGCTCTCTGTTTTCCCCGTCTCTCCAGTCTGTGGGGGACGTGGCCGGCATCATTTACTTTCTGCTCAATGTCCCCCTGCTCATTCTGGCCTGGTCCAGATTTGGACATCTTTTTTTGCAAAGACCGCCCTGTGTGTGGCCTGTTACAGTATTTTTTCTGGCCCTGATCCCTATTCCTCAGTCTGGTCTGTTCGATGAGCATCTCACCGCCTGTGTCATCGGCGGCCTCGCCTGCGGCGCTGGCGCCGGCCTGACCCTCACCTCTGGCTGCTCTGGAGGCGGAGAAGAGATCCTGGGGCTGCTCTGCCTTCAGAAGCACCCCCTTCTGAGCGTTGGCCGTATCTCCATGGCCCTGAACTTTGCAGTTTATGGGGTCGGTTTTCTGTTTTTGACCGGCAGGTGGTGGTGTACAGCATTCTGTTCACCTGCGTTACTTTTCTCTGCTTGGACCGGGCGCACCTGCAAAATGTGATGGTCACTATGCTTATCATCACCAAAAAGCCGGAGATGGAGCAGCTGGTCTTTGAATATGTGGGCCGCGGCGTTACAAAATGGGAGGGAGAAGGGGCGTACAGCGGAGAGCAGACGGAGATGCTTCTCACAGTGGTCTCCAAAAAGGAAGCTCTTCAGCTTCGTAAGGCGCTGCAGAAGCAGGACCCAAACATCTTTGTCATTCTGGATGACAACATCTCAGTGGTAGGGAATTTTCAAAAGCGGGTCTGACCTGGTCTGGCCCTGCGGGAACAAACAAGGAGGTCTTACATGGAACAGCACAGTGGGAAATTGGTTTTGGCTATCCTCCAGGGGAAGATTACGAGGATACGGTCTATGAGCTGAATCAAAACGGCTTTTTTGTTACGATGCTCAGCTCGACCGGAGGATTTCTAAAAAAGCACAGCACCACCATCATGATCGGCGTTGAAGAGCCCCGTCTGGATGAGGTGCTGGACATTCTGGAAGCGCCGGGCGGGTCAACGGAAAGCCACGGTCTACCAAAGCTTTTCTATCCCCATGGGGCACCCCTACCCTCCTCATGCCCGCCACCCCTGTTGTGCAGGATGTGGGCGGTGTGGTCGTCTTTGTAATGGATCTTCAGCATATGGAAAAGTTTTGACTCTCCCTGCTCCCAGCGCAGCGGCCGTCTTCCCTGCAACATCGGTCGGATTTTTAGGGCATACTGTGCCAGGGTGATTTTTATGGCAAAGCGCAGAGCACGCAGGCCGTCCCATATGGAGGACCTGCGCCTCAATCCTCAGCTCCGCCTGTGTGCCAAATTCGACGAGACCAGCATTGCCAAATTTCCTGTTGCCGCACCCAAGGAGATGGGGATGCGTGTGCTGGACAACTGCGCCGAAGAGCATATCATGTGACCTTGCCGCGCCCTGAGGGCAGTCTGCCCGCCGTTTCCCCCCGCGCCAGGCGCCGGGGCGGAGCGGCGGGCAGTTCTTTCCCCCGATTGCGTCCCGCTTCTCCAAGTGATATTCTCAGGCATAACAAAGCCTCCATGTTTTCTACTCATGTGCTCATGAGCGGTATAACATGGAGGTTTCTTCGACAAATTGATAAAAAAAAAGCTACATTTCGGCCTCGTTTATAAGATCAAAATATAGCTTTTAACTTGGAATATGTGGACAAAAAAGATGTAGTGGCTACAGGTCTGTGCCAAAACCAAACCGAACCCGCTACGCTGGGCTTCGGTTTGGAAGCGAGGAGCAGCAAAGTGAGTGCGCGATAAGTTTTGTAATGAAATGAAAAACTCGTCGCAAGCGATACGACGCTTGCGACGAGTGGTACGGCTGAAGGGATTCGAACCCCCGACCTTTTGGTTCGTAGCCAAACACTCTATCCAACTGAGCTACAGCCGCATACCGCAGGAGAAGTATCTCTCGCTGACAGCTTATAAATAATAGCACATATTTTTCGATTTGGCAAGTACTATTTTTTTTTTTTTCAAATTTTTTTCTTCCTTCCTCCTCTCCCTGTTCTGCCCAGCTTTTTTCCGCCTTTTCCCCTGCCCCCTCTTTTCTCTCCGCCGCATCTCTTTTTCCTGCACGGAAAAGCACTCGGCACACCGGTCTGCACCGGTGTGCCGAGCACCTGTTTGAAACTGTAATCGCTTTAAATCAGCCGCCGAAGACCTTGATCATAAATCCAGCGGCACAAGCGGAACCGATGACGCCGGCCACATTGGGTCCCATAGCGTGCATCAGCAGGAAGTTGGCGGGGTTTTCCTTCTGGCCTACCACCTGGGACACACGGGCGGCCATAGGCACGGCGGACACGCCGGCAGAGCCGATCAGCGGATTGACCTTGCCACCAGTCAGAACATACATCAAATCGCCCAGCAGCAGGCCGCCAGCAGTGGACAGCAGGAAAGCCGTCAGACCCAGAGCGATAATGGACAGGGTCTCAACAGTCAGGAAGCTGCTGGCCGTAGCCTTTAAAGCCCACGGACAGGCCCAGCGGAATCGTCACGATATTGATCAGAGCGTTCTTAGCGGTATCAGACAGACGCCCGTGACACCACACTCACGGAACAGGTTGCCCAGCATGAGCATACCAATCAGAGGAGCAGTATCGGGGATCAGCAGCACTACGAAGATGGTCACGGCAATGGGGAAGATGATCTTCTCAGTTTTGGAGACCACACGCAGCTGACTCATCTTGACCTGACGCATTTTCTTAGTGGTCATCAGCTTCATCAGCGGGGGCTGGATCATGGGGATCAGGGCCATGTAAGAGTATGCCGCGATGGCAATAGCCGGCAACAGCTCTACCGCCAATTTTGATGCCGTCAGGATAGCAGTGGGCCGTCTGCGCCGCCGATGACGCCGATGGCGGCAGCCTCAGCGGGAGTAAAGCCCAGGACCAGCGCCATCAGGAACGCTGTGAAGATGCCCAGCTGAGCGGCAGCGCCCAGCAGCAGGGAGATGGGGTTGGCCAGCAGAGGACCAAAGTCGGTCATGGCGCCGATGCCCATAAAGATAATGGACGGGTAAATGGCGTATTGGACACCCTGATAGAGTACCCACATAAAGCCTACTGTTCCACTATGGGTAGCGGCATCATAGACGGGCTCGGCAAACAAGCCGGTAATGGGCAGGTTGGCCAGCAGCATACCAAAGGCGATGGGAACCAGCAACAAAGGCTCGAAGCCCTTGCCAATGCCCATATACAGCAGGACACAGGCAATGACGAGCATGACCACGGTCTTCCAGTCCAGAGCGGCAAAGCCAGAACCGCCAGCAATCGCAAAAATGACTTCTTTCAGAAATTCCATACTTCACCCCTCCTCTCAACCGATGGTGACCAGCAGGTCATCGGTGTTCACAGCAGTACCCACAACGGCAGAGACGGCCTTCACAGTTCCGTCCACGGGAGCGGAGACCTCGATTTCCATCTTCATGGCCTCCAGCACCACCAGCACATCGCCGGCCTTTACAGCCTGGCCCACAGAGCACTCCACCTTGAAGATGTTTCCGGGCATGGGGCTGTTGACGGCCGTCTCTCCGGCGGCCACAGCGGCAGGAGCCGCAGCAGGCGCGGGGGCGGCAGCGGGAGCAGGTGCGGGGCCGCAGCAGGAGCAGCAACAGGGGCAGGGGCAGCGGCGGCAGGAGCCGCACTGATGTTGGTGATCTGGAAGGAGTTGGGGGACATCCCGGACTCCTCAGCCACAGCGGCCATCATCACCGCAACCAGCTCACCCTCATCCACCACAGGGGGCGGCGGGGGCTGCTGCCGGTTTGGCGGCAGGGGCAGCGGACTTGGGAGCGGGTGCGGCAGGAGCCTTTCCCTTGCCCTCGATAGCGGCCACGATCTTGGAGATCACCAAAATGACCGCCATCAGCATGGCAAGCATCACAAAGACGATCAGCAGACCGGACACAGCTACCAGCAGGGCCTCACCAACACCCAGAGGTTCAAACGGGTTAATAATTGCTTTATCAACACTAGGCATGTATCTGTACCCCCTACTTTTAACCCAGGGTGACCAGCAGATCGTCAGTGTTGACAGCGGTGCCCACAGTGGCGGCCACGGACTTGACGGTGCCATCCACGGCGCGGAGACCTCGATCTCCATCTTCATGGCCTCCAGGACCACCAGTACATCGCCCGCCTTCACTGCCTGGCCCACGGAGCACTCCACCTTAAAAATATTGCCGGGCATGGGACTGTTTACCGGCGTCTCGCCGGCGGCAACAGCGGTGGGAGCAGCAGCGGGCGCCGGAGCGGCGGCGGGGGCGGGGGCAGCAGCGGGCGCAGGGGGCGGCGACAGGAGCGGCAGCCACAGGGGCGGCCACGGGAGCGACAGCGGCAGGAGCGGCGGCTCCAGTCTTTTCCACAGTCACGCTGTAAACTTTTCCATTTACAGTTACGTTGTAGTTCATAGTCTATCTTTCCCCTTCTTTGATTATTTTATGGTCACCGGCTTGGGCCGGGCGCAGGCCCCTCCCAATCGGACGTCCATTTTCCCGGACTCCCCTGTTCCCGTGACGGGACACAGGGGAGAAACCCGAAATTGGTGGCATTATATCACTTCAGCGGGAATTTTTCAAGGGTTTCGGCCCAGAAGACCGATTTTCTGCATGGGATCTTTACAGCACGTCGGCAAATGCCTGGATGGCGGTGCTGGCCTGCCCGAAGTCCCGCATCTGCTGGTCCACGCCCAGCTTGATGTGGGGGATGTCGGCGGCGTCCAGAGCCTTCTTCAGATAGGGATACTCCATCTCCTCGGGGTCGCAGAACTGCTGCATGAACAGGACCACGCCCTGGGCACCGCTGTCCTTGGCCAGCTGGGCTACGAACTCGCCCCGGCGGTTCTGGCTGGAGTGCTCATCGTAGAGCAGGACATCATAGTCCTGATCAGCGAACTGCTGGGCCAGGGCCATCATGGGATCGCCCTCCTCGCTGGCGTCCACCCGGAAAGCGCGGCTCTCTTGGGCCACGTCGTCGGCGGCAATGGCGATGTTGTTGTCGTCAAAGATCTGGAGCAGCTTGGGGTTGTCGCAGATGATGCCGGAGGTGACGATCTTTCTGCCCTTCCAGTTGGCTGCGGGCAGCTGGGCCAGCTCGGCGTTCAGGGCCTCCAGCTTCTCGGCGTAGACGGCGGGCTCCATGAACCAAGCGGAGCGCAGCACGGCGGAGCGGCTGACGGCGGAGATGACATCACAGTGCTCGCTGGCCGGCTTGACGAAAGCCCGGCGGGCGGCGCGGCTGCGGTTCATCACCTTGATAGCGGCCCGCAGGTCGTCATCGGTGATCTCCTTGCCGGCGATTTTCTCCAGCTCAGACTTGACGTGCATGTACTGGTCCACCGTGAACTGCAGGCCAAACGCGGGCTTACGGTTCTGGGGGTGGGCCAGGAAGATGCAGGGCAGCTTGCCCTCCATGGCCACGCGGAAGTTCTGGCTCATGGGGCGCAGGGTGTCGCAGATGGTGGGGGTGATGATGCCGTCCAGCTGATCCATGGTGCCGTCCAGCAGCATCTCCAGCGCCAGCTGAGCAATGGTGCAATAGAAGGTGGCGCAGTACTCCTTAGCCAGAGCAATGGTCTTCTTGTTGCTTCCCCAGATGCCCATGGGCACCATGCCGGCGGCCACCACCAGCTCGGCAGGGGCATAGTAGGGCAGCATTCCGATCACCTTTTTGCCCTGCTTCTTGTACTCGCTCAGCACACGGTAGGGGTGCTCGGAATACTCCTTGAACTCGTTCAGCAAAACCTCGGTGCTCATTTCGCCTCGGCCTCCTTCTTCGCTTGATTGGCCTCCATGGCCTCCACCAGGCCCTGGACACGGGTCTCATACTGGGCCTCGTTGAAGTTACGGGGATCGGCCTGGTCGCCGTCGAAGCCGGCGCAGGGCACGCCCAGATCCTCGGTAAAGCGGCGCTGCATCTCGGCCATATAGCCGGACCAGGGCTTGCAGGAACGGTTGTAGTGGACCAGCACGCCGTCCACCTTGTTGTTCCGGCAGATGCCCTCACGCCAATCCACGCCCTGCTCGATACACACGGAGTTGGGCGCCTTGTAGTAGGCCCGGGCCATCTCGTCAATGTTGTTGTACACGAAGCCGAACGCGGGGGCGTACACAACGGCGGTGACGTTGACGCCGTGCTCCTTCAAGGGCTTGAACAGGGAGGGCAGCTTGGGCCAGCAGGGGATGCCCTCGAACATGACGCGGTATTGCTCCGGGAAGGGGGTGGTGGAGGTGCCGTTCTTGACGGCCTCCTCCAGGTCCTTCTCCAGCAGCTCAAAGGCCTCGGCGGCGGCCACCTTGCCGCGGGCAGTCACTACGTCGGCCATGTGGTTGAACAGGTCGAAGCCGCTGTAAGGGGCGGGCTTGTACTGCAGGTAGTCACACACACGCAGCCAGGCCTGAGCGGTGCGGTTGGCGTTGGCACAGGCCTGCTCGAACTTCTTCTCGTCGAACTTCTTGCCGGTCAGCTCCTCCAGCTGCTTGATGGCCGAGTCGAACTGGGCGCGGACATAGGCCACGTTGGTGTCGTGGACCTCCACAGTGTTGTTGTAGGGGATGTCGATCATGATCAGAGGGATGTTGCACATACGGGCGATGTTCTCATACCACTTGGTCATGCAGTTGCAGATGTTGTTGCAGCAGAGCATGAAGTCGGGCTGAGGCATCTGCATCTGGCGGTAGGGCTTGATAGCCGCCTTCCGCAGCTCCTTCTCCCGGCCCTCAGGCAGCGCCTCGATCTCATAGATGTCATCCAGCACGGTATAGGGCTGCATGGTCTTGGGGTCTTTCTTGGGCTTGCCGGTCTCGGGGTCGATGACCACGTTGCCGTTCTCGTCCTTCAGGGGTTTGCCGCTGTTGGGGTTGATGACGTACTCGCCGGTCTCCAGGTCCACCTTGCGGGACGCACGCTTGCCGGCGGCATAGGCCAGACAGATGCGGGCGTAGCCGCAGATGTCGTTGTCAAAGCCCAGGTCCTCGGCGGCCTGGCACATGATCTCGCCGTCGCGGTTGGCGGCGATGCCGGCGGCCTGATTCTCCGGGTACATGACGTTCAGATCAAAGGCCTCCGCCAGCTCACAGGGGAACTTGGAGCTCGACCAGCCCACCAGCTTGCCCCTCGGCCTTGGCCTTGCGGGCGTCGGCGTACACATCCTCGACGACCTTGCGCAGCGCCTGAACGCCGGGGCTTACAGTTTTAGCCATTGTTCTTCTCCTCCTCACTAGATTCACTAGAAAATCAATGTTTCAATGTTGCGGGGCCGCTGGGAAAACAGCCCGAAATGGATCATTTCTCCCTGGTAAACGCGCCGATCCCGGCAATCACCAGTCCGATGGCCGCGACAAGGACGGCAAACTCCGTTCTATCCATCAGGTCACTTTATGACTGGCAGCCATATCCCTGACAACAGCAGTACTACGGCGAACAGGATCAGTGCGATACCAAACAGGACTTTTTTCATCCCTTTTGTTCCTTCTGATACCTCTGATAGGCGAACAGCGCCGCCCCCAGAGCCCCGTTATACTGGGTGAGGGGCGAGGTGTGGATGATGTGGCCCAGTTCCTCCTCCAGCGCCTTGACCACGCCGGTGTTCTGTGCCACGCCGCCGGTCATGACCACCTGATCCCGGACGCCTACCCGGTGGGCAAGGCCTGCCACCCGGCTGGCCACGGAGTGGTGGATGCCGTTGATGATATCCCGTTTGTCAGTGTCCAGAGACAGCTGGCTGATGACCTCGCTCTCGGCAAAGACAGTGCAGGTAGAGCTGATGGACACGTTCTTGGTGGACTGCGCCCCCAGCGTCCCCAGGTCCTCCACCTTCACCTCCAGCACCCGGGCCATCACGTCCAGGAACCGGCCGGTGCCAGCAGCACACTTGTCGTTCATGACAAAGTTGGTCATGACCCCGTTCTCGATCTGGAGCACCTTCACATCCTGGCCCCCGATGTCGATGACGGTGTGGACTTCAGGAAAAAGGAAGCTGGCTCCTCTGGCGTGGCAGCTCAGCTCGCTCATCTGCTGGTCTGCGATCTCCAGCATGGAGTTGCGACCGTAACCTGTGGCCAGGACATAGCCCATGTCCTCCCGCTTCAGCCCGGCGTTCTCCAGTACGTCGCTGATGGCCCGCTGGGGCCGCTGGTCCCCGCTCCCACGGGGATGAGGGACTTGCTGACCAGCTCCTTGCCATCCGCCAGGATGACGCACTTAGAGGCGGTGGAGCCGATATCGATGCCCAGCGTGTAAATTTTATCCATGGTTTCGCTCCAATGTCAGAAATTGTGTGCGGGCCGCTGCTCTCCCCCTCCGCTGGGACCGGC
>VOFB01003840.1_pt1 | contig 41732 bp, 84 predicted proteins | sample 5384141 | NCBI WGS metagenome assembly VOFB01 (sample SAMN12384721, study PRJNA508395) | human gut metagenome | isolation source: healthy gut A | host: Homo sapiens
TCTTTCTCAGACATACTGTGTTTTCTCCTTTCTATCGTTCATCAGGTGCAGGGGACATGTCCCTTCCTCTGCCGCAATGGCCTCGGACAGGGTTTCCCAGGTCTCCATCAGGCATCGTACTCCGCGTTGTACGCCGCCTCCTGCTGGGCAGTTCCTGGAGCTTTTAGTCGGAGGCCGCAGCCTCCTTTTGGACATTGAGGGTCTCCAGCAACTGATCCAGCTTTCCATCCGCTTCTCCGCGGCGGCCAGCTCCTTTTTCAGCTGTTTGGTGCCCCCGGACCGTTTGGGTTTCTCCTTTTTTGCTTTCTCCTCTTTCTTGGGGGCGGGTCAGCGCCTTTGCCGCTCCCCGATAGGCCTGATAGGCCGTGTAATCCCCCGGAAATCCTGGATTTTCCCCCTTCCAGGGTCCAAATCCGGTTGGCAAACCGGTCAATGAAGGTACCGGTCGTGGGAGACAAAGAAGGGTCCCAGGAATTCCTCCACCCGCCTCCTCGATCCACTCCCGGGAGTCCAGGTCCAGATGGTTGGTGGGCTCGTCCAAAAGCAGGAAGTTCACCTTCTCATCCATGAGCATGCACAGCCGCAGACGGCTCTGCTCCCCGCCGGAGAGCACGGAGACGGGCTTAAACATCTCCCCTGGAACAGGAATACCCCCAGACGGTCCCGGGCCTGCTGGGCATTGCACCGCCTCGTCAGAGCATGGTGTCGTAGAGGCTGCTCCGGGTGGGAAAATCGAATCTGCTGGGCAGGTAACCCGCAGCACGGTGAGCCCCTGCTTCACCGTGCCACCGTCCTGGGGCTCCTCCCCCAGGATGATCTTCAGCAGGGTGGACTTTCCCGCCCCATTGTCCCCCAGCAGGGCGTGCGGTCCCCATCCCTCCACCCGGAGGGTCACATGGTCAAGAGAACCTGGCTGCCGAGGCCTTATTCACCCCGCAGGGACAGGAGATCGTCGGCGTGAAACTCCGCCTGGCCAAACTTGGCCTTTAGTTTTCCGCTCACTCTGGACGGGCGGTCTGTTCAACCGGGCAATCCGTTTTCAATGGAAAAAGGCCCGCTTGTTCAAGTGCTCGGTGTTGTGCTCGTGCATGATCCGCGCCGTCTCCGACAGGCGTTGGATCTCTGCCTGCTCGTTTTTTGTACTGGCGCAGCTGCTCTAAAGTACCGCCGTTCCTTTCCACCGCGTAGAAGGAGTAGTTTGCCGGCGTAAAACTCCCGGCCGTTCTTAAGCTCCACCCCCCGGGAGATGGTTCTGTTCAAAAAATACCGGTCGTGGGAGATCACCAAAACGGTCCCCTTTATAATGGCTGATGTAGTCCTCCAGCCAAACCGTGGCATTCAGGTCCAGGTGGTTGGTGGGCTCGTCCAGCAGCAGGATCTCCGTGTCCACCAGGATCAAACGGGCCAGGTTGATCCGGGTTTTCTCTCCCGGAGAGATCGGCAAAGTTTTTGTCCCGGAAGGCCCGCTCAATGCCCAGACCGGCGCAGATTTTCTCCAGCCGGGTCTCGATCTCATAGCCGCCCCCCGCCTCATAGGCCGCCTGCAGCCGGTCATACCGGGCCAGCAGGTCCTTGTCCCGCTGCCCAGCTGGTCTGAAATCTGATGGAGCTCGGCCTCCATGGCCTTCCAGGTCATCAAAGGCTGTGCAGCACATCCTCCACCGTATACCCGGCGGGATAGACGGGGAATCTGGAGATCAGCCCCAGGCGTTTGCCCGGGGAGAGGATCACCTCGCCGCTGTCGGCTTCCTCCTGGCCGGTGAGGATACGGAAAAAGGGTGGTCTTTCCCGCCCGTTTCTGCCCAGGATGCCCACCCGCTCGCCGGTGTCCACCTGAAAGGTGAGCCCATCCAGCACCGGCTGGCCCACCTCATATTCTTTCTTTAGGTCTCGTACCGCAATGTCAATCATGAATCCTGTTCCTCTGTTTTCCGGGCCCCATCAGCCCCATCCCCCAAGTTTTTCCATTGGGAGTGGCGCTGTGCCCGGAAGTATGATATGATAACGCCAAGCAGCCGGTGTTTCCTGCTCTGGCGGGGAACACCCAGAATAGGAGGCATTACGTATGATTTCACTTCAGTGGCAGGACGCTGTCCTGTCCCTTTTGGACCAGGCGGCCTACCCGCAGCAGGAGCACTGGATCACCTGCTCCACCGTGGAGGAGACCGCCCAAGCCCTCTCCTCCGGCGCCATTTTGGAGGAGAAGATCGCTGCGGTGGCTGGGGTCTACGGCTACTGTCTGGCCGCCATGGCCCACCAGGAACTCAGCAGACCCCCCAGTTTCAGGAGAAACTGGACCAGGCCAGGCCCTGCTCCTGGCCAGCCGCCCCGGCTCCCCGGGAGCTGGCCGCCGCCCTGGATTTTATGGAGCACCCGCCAGAAGCCTATACCAAAACGTGGACCAACTGACCACTCTGCTGGCCACCGCTGTCACCTATGACCGGCAGCAGGTCATCGCCGACGGAACATCTGCCGCAACGGCACCGACCTCATGGGGGAGGGGACCCGCCTTCTCCTCCGAACCGACCGGGGAGCCTTCCACTCCCGCCTCTCCCTGCGGGGCCTGGGCATCGCCCGCCGGGGCTGGAAGCGGGATGTGCTGGAGCAGGTCACCCCTCTGCGAGGGCCGCCCCTCCCTGGCCGCCGGCACGCTGCTGGCCCAGGAGCTGTCCAAGGAAAACGTCCCTGCACCCCTCATCCCCGACCACGCCGCCGCCACCTTCCTGGCCCGCCAAGGGCCCATTTGGTGCTAGCCGACGGAATTCTGGCTGCGAAAAACGGGGATCTGAAAGCTCCGGTGGGAACCTATGAACTGGCCATCGCCTGCTACTTCCACTCGGTTCCCTTCTACGCCGTGCTCCATGCCGACGACATTGACCTGACCGCGGAAAACGGCTCTGTTTTCGGGCAGGAGGAAGGTGATCCCGCCACCGTGACAGAGGGTCTGGACTGCGGACAGGCCCAGGGATGGACCCCCGCCTATGACGTGGTCCCCGCCTTTCTCATCACCGGCATGATCACCGACCGGGGCATCGCCTGCGCTCCTTATGAGGAGACCTTGGAAGAACAGGTAAAGCATGCCCCCGAAAGATGATCGTCCACTTTGATGCTTAATGGCTTAAATTCTTTCCCAAACTTCTTGGGAAAGAGCAGAACTTTCCTTGAGTTTGGCCGGGTCTTTCCGGACCCGGCCTTTTATGCCTTGGGGGGCCAGGCGCTGGATTTCCGGGAGTGAGCTCCTCAAAGGCCATGCCCCGGGAGGCTTTAACCAGGATCACCGCCCCCGGCCGGACCAGGTTGGGCAGAAGCTCTTTGGCCGCCGTCCGGTCCCTGGCATACAGCGCCTGGGTGATACCGGACTGGTGAGCCGCGTCATAGATATTCCAGGCCAGCTCCCCCCACGGCCAGCAGGCGTCAATGTTGCCCAGCGCCGGCGCACTCCCCCATGCTCCGGTGGAGTTCCGGGCCCAGGTCCCCAGCTCAAACATATCCCCCAATACCGCCGCCCGATAGGCCCCTCGGTCTGGGAGAGGATTTCAGGGCCGCCCGCATGGACTGGGGGTTGGCGTTGTAGCGTCGTCCAGAATGGTGATATCCCTGGTGAATCACATTCATCCGCATCTTGGTGGGGACAAAGGCCTCAATCCCCGCGCCTTCATCTCCTCCCCTCATGCCGAACCGCTCCCCAATGGCGCAGGCCATGAGCTTTACCGGGTAGATCATGTATGGCCGCCCAACGCGGGCACGGTCACCAGAAAAGTCGTTCTTCGGGGTAATCACCCAGCGCAGCCCCTTGGACCCCAGCTGTCGGATTTCCTTCGCCGCATAGGGGCCGGTCAGTCGCCCGCAGAACACCACCTGGGAGAGAGATTCTCCTCCAGAGGGCGGACATGGCGTCGTCCCCGTTGAGGACTGCCATCCCCTCGGCGTCATCCGGTGGAAAATTTCCTTCTTCGCCTGCAAAATGCCCGCCCGGCTGCCCAGGTTCTCAATGTGGGGCGTCGCCGATGTTGGTGATCACCGCCCATCAGGGGGGCAATCTGGGTCAGATAGTCGATCTCCCGAAGTGATTCATCCCATCTCAGCACACAGATCTGGTGCTGGGTCGTCCAGACAGAACAGGGTCAGGGAAGGCCAGCTCGTTGTTGAGTTTCCCTCGTTTTCAAAACCCGGAACTTCTGCCCCAATACCGAGGCCACCATGTCCTTGGTGGTGGTTTTGCCTACGCTGCCAGTGATGCCGATGACGGGGATGAAACTTCTCTCTATACGCCCTGGCCACCTGGCCAATGGCCAGCATGGTGTCCTCCACCTGGATATAGAACTTTCCAGGCAGCAGCACTGGGGGGGACCTCCTCGGTCAGGCAGCCGGCGGCGCCGGTCTCCAGCGCACTGGCAATATACCGGTGCCCGTCTGTCCGCTCTCCCGCGGGGCCACGAAAAGGTCTCCCTCGTGGACAGCCCGGCTGTCTGTCTCACGCCTGTGATGGTCCTCTCCGCCACAGCTTCCTCTCCAAGAGCCTTCGCCGGTGGCGGTCAAAAGCTCCCCTGACTGTCATAGGTTCCATTGCGCGTTCTCCTTTTTCTGTTGGTCTCTCAGCCCTTCCGCACCGGAGAGGACTCCTCAATGATCCGCTGGCACAGGCTGGCATAGTCAATGCCTACCGCCGCGGCCTCCTGGGGGGCAGCAGGCTGGTGGGGTCATGCCCGGCAGGGTGTTGATCTCCAGGAACCAGGGGTTCCCTCCTGGTCCACAATGAAGTCAGCCGGGAATAGACCGACAGCCCCAGGGCGTGGTAAACCGTCAGGGGCCTGCCCCACCCGCTGTTCCCACGCGGGGGATGGGCGCGGGGCAGATCTCCTCCGCCGCGCCGGGCTGATATTTGTTCTCATAGTCGTAGAAGCCCTCTTTGGGGATAATCTCAATGGAGGCAGCGCCTGCGGCCAGAATAGCCACCTGAATCTCCCGGCCGGCCACATACTGCCAAGCACGCACTGGCCGCCGAAGCGAGTCCCTCCATCAGGGCCCCGTGGGCTCCTGCCTGGTGTGGGCGATGGACACGCCGATGGAAGAACCGCTGGCCACCGGCTTCACCACGCAGGGCACCTGGGTGCCACGGCCAGGTCCTCCACCTCCTGTTTTCGGTGTAAGCTCACCCGCTGCCACTGGGGTATGCACCCCTAAGTGGGCAATCAGACCCTTGGTCAGGTCCTTGTCCATGGCCAGGCCGGAACCCAGATAACCCCCCCCGTGTATGAGAATGCCCATGAGATCAAAGGCGGCCTGCACCCGGCCGTCCTCCCCGCAGGCCGTGGAGGGCGAGAAAGACGATGTCCGCCATCTGGCGGGCTCCAGCAAACTGGCTGGGGCTCTGCCACTTCCGGGCGGCCTTCACCTCCGCCAGGTCGGTGCTTTTAGGGTGTACCTGCTTCCACTGGTCGGTGAGGGGGCGTCAAAAAATAGGCCACTGTTGGGCCATTGTAGTCCCTCAGGCCGAAGTACATATCCACCAGGGCCGCCCGGTGGCCCAGCCCCGCAAGGGCATGGGCGATCATGGTGCCCGAGGACAGCGAGACATTTCTCTCCGGGCTCAGTCCCGGCCAGCACAAAAATTTTCATAGGCGCTCCTTTCCCCAACAAAAACACGCTGGAAGGACTCCTTCCTCTTCCAGCGGAGACATTCTGGTATATTTATAGATTATAACATAACCGGGAGAAAATCTCACCAAAACCGGCCCTCTCTCCCCCAAGCGCCAGATTCCAAGGCTTCCTGAAAAAAACCATGGTTTCCACCTTTTCCCTATAAAAAACAGGGGCGTGCCAGATCTGCCTCGGTACGCTCGTCTTTTCTTTCGGTTGGGGGATAAATTACTCCTTGTAGCCGATTGCGCTTGGGCTCGGTCTCGCAAGCGTCCTCGCAGCCGCCGCAGTCGATGCAATCCCGCGTTCACAACGCAAACTTCCTTGCCATCCACGGGCCCTCAGTGATGGCGCCGCTGGGACATTCTTCGCCCATTTCTTGCAGAAGGTGCACAGTTCGGGATTGATAGCGTACATAGTTAGGTACCTCAATAATTTTTCTTGGCAGGCTACATTGTATCACATTTTCTAAAATGCAATTCTAAAATCATAGAAATTTTTTGGTTATTTTTTTATAGATTTCGGGCATGATTTTTTATGGACTTTGGCCAAAAAACACCTTGGAAGGATTTTCTCTATGCAAAACCGAATCCCCCGGCCGCCGGCACCCTGACCCCACGGCCCTGGAAGAGCCCCCTGCTCCGCCAGCCACGAAAAACCGAAGCATCCCCGTCATTTCGCCGCCCCAGGAACACCAGGGCCCAGAGGAGGTTCCCCATCAAAACCGTAACCTTCACCGCCCACGCCCAGGGGCTTAGGACACCGCCTGGGTCTGTCCCAGCGCCTGGGACCGCCGCGATTCTCTAGGCAGCGAACACCTGCTGCTGGGTCTGCTCCAGGTCCCGGGCACCGCCTGGCCCGCATTCTCTCGCCGCCCAGGGTCTCACCCGGCGGAATCTGCCAAAACCTGTTGGGCCGCCCGGCACCGGCACGCCCTGGCTGCCGCCGGCCCCCTGACCCCCCCGCCTGGAACGCATTTGTGGAGGCCGCCGTGGGCGAGGCCCAGCGCCTGAGCCACGACCAGGTGGGCGGCCGCCATCTGCTGCTGGGCCTGCTCCGGCAGGGACCGGAGAGCGGGATCAAGCTGTTGGTTCAGGCCGGCCTCCACCCCAACCAGCTCTACCGGCAGACCGCCCTCTCCCTGGGCAGGAGCGGGTAGAGCAAACCCCCGCGCCCGGGGAGAGGCCCGGAATGGCGCCGCCCGCCTCCTCCCCCGCCACCCGGCTGCTGGACCAGCACGCCCGGGACATGGTCAGACCGCCGGCCGCGGCTATGCCCACCCCGTCACCGGCCGGGAGGAGATTTCGCCGGCGGTCATCCAATCCCTCATCCGCCGGGGGAAAACAACCCCGTCCTCTGGGGGGCCCGGGGTGGGCAAAACCGCCGTGGCCGAGGTCTGGCCCAGAAAAATGGCGCTGGGGGCAGGTCCCCGACGCCCTCCGCCAGAAACGGCTGCTGGCCCTGGACCTGCCCTCCGTCATCGCCGGAACCAAGTACCGGGGGGAATTTGAGGAGCGCATGAAAACATTCTGGGCGGAGGTCGCCCGGGCGGGGAACGATCATCCTCTTCCTGGATGAGCTGCACCATCATCGGCGCCGGCAGCGCCAGGGGGCCATTGACGCAGCCAACATCATCAAACCCGCCCTGGCCCGGGGCGGCATTCAGCTCATCGGTGCCACCACCACGGAGGGTACCGCCGGTTCATCGAAAAGGACGCCGCCCTGGAGCGACAGTTCCAGCCGGTTCGGGTGGAGGAGCCCAGCCGGAGACCACCCTGGAGATTCTGCACCCTCACCCCCCGCTACTGCCACCACCATGGCCTGACCTTTGAACCTGCCGCCTTGGAGGCCGCCGTCTCTCTCTCGGTGCGGTATCTCCCGGACCGGCGCCTGCCCGACAAGACCATCGACCTGCTGGACGAGGCGGCCTCCCGGCTAACTGCAGGCCCTGGAGCCCCGGCGGAGCTCAAAGCCCTGGGCGGCGGGTACAGTCCGCCGCCCGGGGAACGGGACGACGCCATTGCCGGCCAGGACTGCGAGAGAAGCCGCCCAGTACCGGACGCCGAGTCCTTCCGCCGGGAGTTGGGCTGGAACGCTTCCGCTGGCAGGCCGGGCAGAAGATCCGTGGTCACCGCCCAGGACGTGGCCCAGACGGTCTCCCAGTGGACCGGGATTCCCCTCACCTGCCTGACCAGTCGGAAAAGCAGCGTCTTTGGACCTGGAGAACGACCTGCGCCGCCCGGGTCACCGGCCAGGAGGAGGCGGTGGCCGCCGTGGCCCGGGCCATCCGCCGGGGCCGGGCAGGGCTCAAGGAGCCTGACCGCCCGGTGGGCGCCTTCCTCTTCCTGGGGCCGACCGGCGTGGGCAAGACCGAGCTGTGCAAGGCCTTGGCCCAGGTGCTCTTCGGCACGGAGGAGGCCCTGCTCCGGTTCGACATGACGGGTTCTCCGAAAAGCACACCATGAGCCGCCTCACCGGCTCTCCCCGGTTATGTGGGACATGAGGATGGCGGCCAGCTCACCGAATCGGTCCGGCGGCATCCCTACTCGGTTCTCCTGTTCGACGAGCTGGAGAAAGCCCCACCCCGACGTGTGGAGCCTTCTGCTCCAGATCATGGAGGACGGGGTGCTCACCGACGCCCACGGCAAGCGGGCGGACTTCCGCAACACCGTCATTGTGATGACCTCCAACGTGGGCGGGGAACGGCTCTCCGCCGGCACGCCCGCGGGCTTTCCACGGGGGAGGCCTCCCGACGCGGCAGGAACCGCCGCTCTCCAGCAGGAACTTCGCCAGGTCTTCCGGCCGGGTTTCTCAACCGGCTGGATGAGATCGTCCGCTTCCGCCCCTGGGCGCAGGGAAGATGGACACCATTGCCCGGAAACTCCTGTCGGCTTCGCCCAGCGCCTGGCCGCCACTGGGTGAACTTTCTCCCCTCCGGACCCAGGCCATCCATTTGCTGGCCCAAAGGGCTGGACCCCGGTACGGCGCCCGTCCCCTCCGCCGGCTGATTCGGAACCAGGTGGAAAACCCGCGGCGGAGCTTCTTTCTCCGGGGAGACATCGCCCCGGGAGAAACCCCTGTACCTGGAGGGAAAAGGGCGGTCAGCTGGTCCTCCCCCCTTTCCTGAGTCCCTTGGGGCATTTTTCTAATTTTTCCTTGTGATTCTCTCTCACCTCTGGCACAAGTTTTCTGTTGTTTTTCGACAAAGTGTACGTTATAATAGGGAACGCACATTAAATATATATAAAAGAGGCTGCAAACGCACGTTCCATTTCGAGGTGAGATCATGGCATTGCGTATCGGAATCGACATCGGCTCCACCACCGTGAAAGTGGTGGTGCTGGACGAGCAAAATAAACTGCTGTTCCGCTCCTACGAGCGTCACTATTCAAAACCCGGGAGCGCACCTGTGAGACCCTGCGGGGACTCCGGGGCCTTCTGGGGGACAACAGGTTCAACTGCTCATTACCGGCTCCGCCGGACTGGGCGTGGCAAACGCCGCCGGCATCGACTTTGTCCAGGAGGTCTATGCCACCGCCGCCGCGGTACGGGGAGTTCATTCGGTACCGACGCCGTGATTGAGCTGGGGGAGAGGACGCCAAAATCATTTTCTTCGGCAATACCCTGGAGGAGCGGATGAACGGCTCCTGCGCCGGGGTACCGGGCTTTCATCGATCAGATGGCCACTCTGCTGAACGTATCCGTGGATGAGCTGGACGAACTGTCCCTGCGGCATGAAAAAATTTACCCCATCGCCTCCCGGTGCGGGGTCTTTGCCAAAAAGCGACATCCAGCCCATCCTCAACCAGGGCGGGCGCAAGGAGGACGTGGCCGCCTCCATCTTTCAGGCGGTGGTGAACCAAACGGTGGCCGGCCTGACCCAGGGCCGGGAGCTCAAGGGCACCATTGTCTTTCTGGGCGGTCCCCTTCACTTCCTGGCCGGCCTGCGCCAACGGTTTGTGGAGACGCTGCACCTGGACGAGGAGCACGCCATCTTTCCGGAGGACGGCGACTGCTTCGCCGCCATCGGCGCCGCCCCTGTGCACCGAGGACAGCCAGCCCCGGCCCTTCGAGGAACTCCTGGACCTGCTGGAGCACGCGGCCACGGTCTCTACCCCGGTGGACACCATGGACCCGCTGTTTACCTCCCAGGCCGACTACGAGGCGTTTTCCGCCCGGCACCAGGCCATGGCGTCCCCACGGTGGACCTGGCCACCTACACCGGGCCGGCTTACTTAGGCATTGACGCCGGTTCCACCACCACCAAAATGGTGCTCATTGACCCGGACTGCAATCTTCTCTACTCTTTTTATCACTCCAACCAAAAACCCCGTCAGCATCGTTCTGCCCCAGCTGCGGAAATTTATGCCCAGTGCGGCGACCGGGTGACCATCCAGGGCGCCGCGGTCACCGGCTACGGAAGACCTCATCAAAACGCCTTCTCCTGTGACCTGGGCCTGGTGGAAACCGTGGCCCATCTCAACGCCGCCCGGCACTTTACCCCTGATGTGGACTTTATCATCGATATCGGCGGACAGGACATCAAGTGCTTCAAGATCCGTAACGGCGCGGTGGACTCCATCCTCCTCAACGAGGCCTGCTCCTCCGGCTGCGGGTCCTTCATTGAAACCTTCGCCAAGGCCCTGGGCTACACCATTGCCGACTTCTCCAAGATGGGGCTGTTCGCCCGGCATCCGGTGAACTTGGGGTCCCGGTGCACGGTCTTTATGAACTCCTCTGTCAAGCAGGCCCAGAAGGAGGGGGCCACTGTGGAGGACAGCTCCGCGGGGCTGTCCATCTGCGTGGTGAAAAACGCCATCTACAAGGTGATTCGGGCCGCCAGCGCCGATGATCTGGGCCAGCACATTGTGGTCCAGGGCGGCACCTTTCTCAATGACGCGGTGCTGCGCTCCTTCGAGCTGGAGATTGGCCGGGAGGTCACCCGTCCCACCATCTCCGGCATGATGGGGGGCCTATGGCGCGGCCCTGGCCGCCAAGGACGCCGGTCTGACCCAGTCCACCCTGCTGTCCGCTGAGGCTCTGGCCTCCTTCACCCATGAGGCCCGGCCCGCCACCTGTAAGCTCTGCACCAACCACTGTTCCCTGACCATCAACCGCTTTGACGGCGGCCGGAAATTCATCTCTGGCAACCGCTGTTCCCGGCCCCTGGGCCAGGAGAAGGTGGACATTCCCGACCTGCTGAAATTCAAGTACCAGTATCTTCGCTCCCTCCAGGGCAAGGGCGGGGGACGGCTCCCGGGGAAAAATCGGCATTCCCTTTGGGCTGAACATGTATGAGAACCTCCCTTCTGGTTCACCCTGTTCACCACTTTGAACTTTGAGGTGGTCCCTCTCCCCGGAGTCCACCCGGAGCCTGTACCTCAAGGGGCAGCAGACCATCCCTCTGATACGGTCTGTTACCCTGCCAAGCTCCTTCACGGCCACATCATGGCCCTGCTGGAGGAGGGCATCGACACCATTTTCTACCCCTGTATGTCCTATAACTTCGACGAGCATTTGTCGGACAACCACTATAACTGTCCCGTGGTGGCCTACTATCCCGACCTGCTGGGGTAAACATCCCCGCCCTGGAGGACATCAAATACCTCCATCCCAACCTGGGCCTGCACCGGCCCAAGGATTTTGAGAAGAAGGGCGCCCAGCTGCTGGAGACCGAGTTTGGGATTCCCAAGCGGGCCTCTGTCAAGGCCATCCGCAAGGCCTACGCCGCCTACGAGGATTTCCGCCGGCTGGTGCAGAAGAAGGAGAAGAATACATCTCCTTTGCCCGGGAGACCGGCCGGAAAATTTTGGTGGTGGCCGGGCGCCCCTACCACATGGACCCGGAGATCAACCACGGCATCAACGACCTGATCACCTCCTTCGGCTTTGTCCTCATCACTGAGGACGCAGTGTTCCAGCACATGGACAAACAGCCCCGCCGGGTGCTCAACCAGTGGACCTACCACGCCCGGATGTACAACGCGGCCCGGTATGTCTGCACCCAGCCCGACATGGCCTTCATCCAACTGGTCTCCTTCGGCTGCGGGGTGGACGCCATCACCACCGATGAACTCCGCTCCATTCTGGAGGAGGCCGGAGAGCTGTATACCCAGCTGAAAATCGACGACATTTCCAACCTGGGCGCCGTGAAAATCCGCATCCGCAGCCTGATGGCCGCCCTGGATGCCCGGGACGCCCGGAACCAGAAAGGAGGCCAATGATCCCATGGCAAAACTGGAATACGACGAGACTGGCCGCCTGCTGTTTACCCAGGAGATGCGCAAGGAGTACACCATCCTCATCCCCCAGATGCTGCCAGTACACTTTGGCTTCTTCGCCAAGCTCCTGGAACGCACCGGCTACCACGTGGCCATTCTCAACAACGACGGCCGGTCCGTGGTGGACAGCGGCCTGAAATACGTACACAACGACGCCTGCTATCCCGCACTGCTGGTCATCGGCCAGATGATCGACGCCATTCAGAACGGAGGCTATGACCCCCATAAAGTGGCCCTGCTCATCACCCAGACCGGCGGGGGCTGCCGGGCCTCCAACTACATCCACATGCTCCGCAAGGCCCTGGAAAGGCGGGGGCTGGACTATATCCCCGTCCTCTCCCTCTCCTTTGGCCTGGAAAAGAACCCCCGGCTTTCACTGGACCGTGGGGCTCATCCGCCGGCTGATCTACGGCATGATGTACGGGGACCTCATCATGAACGTGGCCAACCAGGTGCGGCCCTATGAGGTCAGCGCCGGGGACACCACCGCCAAGGTGGAATTCTGGACCAGCGAGCTGCTCAACCGCTTCGACCGGGGAGAGGGTATGTCCCGGAAAAAGATGCGGGGCATCTTTGAGGAGATCTGCGCGGATTTCAAGTCCATTCCCGTGACCGGCGAGGAGAAGGTCGGGTGGGCGTGGTGGGGAAATCTACATCAAGTTCTCCTCCCTGGGCAACAACAATCTGGAGCAGTTCCTCCTCTCCGAAGGGGCTGAGCCGGTGGTCCCCGGTCTGACAGACTTTCTGATCTTTAAGATTTACAACCGGGTCTCCGACGTGGAGATGTTTGGCGGCAGCCGGGCCAAGCAGGCCCTGTGCAAATTCTTCATGGGATACGTGGAGAAATGCCAGCTGGACATGATCGACGCCCTGAAAAACTCCGGATTCCGGGCCCCCGGCACCTTTGCTGAGCTCCATCAGCTGATTTGAACGGCTACCTCAACGACGGGTGCAAAATGGGCGAGGGTGGCTGCTCACCGCCGAGATGCTGGAGCTCATTCACTCCGGCACCCCCAATATCGTCTGCACTCAGCCCTTTGGCTGCCTGCCCAATCACATCGTGGGCAAGGGCATGGTGCGCCGCCTGAAGGACGACTACCCCGACTCCAACATCGTGGCCATTGACTATGACCCCGGCGCCACCAAAATCAATCAGGAGAACCGCATCAAGCTGATGCTGGCCAACGCCAAGCGGCGGGCGGCGGAGGAGAAAAAGGCGGACCAGTCGGCCGCCGTCTCTCATCATCCACCCATGTGGTGCACAACTGAAACAGGACAGAGGCGGTCAATCCTTGGGATTGGCCGCCTTTTTCCATCACAGCCCTTTGCTGTCCCCCCCCTGCAGAACGGAAAAGAGGGAATACAAAAATGATTCTTAGACAAGAGCTTCCAAAGGACTATGAGACGGTCCATCACCTTATTGCGGACTCCTTCGCGACAGCGGAGCACTCTGACGGAAATGAGGCAGATTTAGTCGCCGCTTTAAGAACAGGGCCTTCCTTTGTTCCCGCCTTGTCCCGTGTCGCCGAGGTTCAGGGCGAGATCGTAGGCCATATTTTATTGACAAAAGCCCATGTGGGCAGCACCACGGTGCTTGCCCTGGCCCCGCTTGTCCGTCAAACCCCAATTCCAGCGGCAGGGCATTGGAAGGGCCCTCATCTTGGACGGGCATGCCGTCGCCAAGCGTCTGGGCTTTTCGTATGTACTGGTCCTGGGAAGCCGGGCTTATTATACAAGGTTCGGATACGCCCCAGCGGCGCGGTTTTCACATCGAAGCCCCCAAGGGGTCCCTTCCGACCATCTCATGGCAATCTGCTTGTGGGAAAACCCAGGTCCCATTCACGGAACCTGATCTACGGGAAAGAATTTAGCCTGTAACATCTATTAGAACCTACGCCTCCTCCTCAAAAGAACCAGCTACCCATGACCAGTGTAATTGGGAGGTGTACTGGAACCCTTGGTCGCTGTGGAGGTGGAGTTCTGCAACGACCCTCTTTTTCTCCTTAAGCATTGCCTGGCGGATGGTATCCAGCACCAGGTGCACCGTCTGCTGTGTTGCGGTCTTATAAGCCACAATGCTGTTGTCATAAAGATCCCGGACCATGGACAGATATAATACGCCCTGTTTGGTTTGAATATAGGAAATATCAGTCACCCATTTGTGGTTCGGTGCCTCAGCGTGAAAATTCCGGTTGAGAAGATTCTTGTACTTGTGGACCTGCTGCCCCATCTGCTGCCACTTCCTGCGGCGGCGGATTTCAGACAGCAGATCATATTTCTTCATGACATGGAGGATGGTTTCGGATTGTGGTGGATCCCCACATTTCGTTCCAGCCATTGCCACATCCGTCGGTAGCCGTAGGTATGAAAGCATTTGACTTGTTGCTGCCGGATTGTCTGGGCAAGGGAAGCATTCTTTTCAGGATGCTTCATCCGCTTTACAAAGCTGTAATAGCCGCTTCTGGACACTGCAAAAGAATTGGCACATGACGAGTACTGGATACTGTTCTCGATGACGGTAAATCACTGCATACTTTGCCTTTGCTCTCACTTCCTTCCTGTGGATCGCAGAAAATCCCGCAGCAATTCGTTCTCCATCTTCAGACGTTTATTTTCCTTTTCATAATCCTCTATTGTCTTTATTTTGCCCGGTCGGCCTTTTGCGTAAAGGTGCCGCCTGCCTCAGCTTTGTCTCGGGCCTGAGGCCGCACCAGCTCTGTACCGTATAACCGCTGATTCCATATCTGCGGCTGATTTCTCTTTGACTTTGGCCTGCCTGAACTTCTTTGCGTACCTGTTCTTTTATTTCTTCACTATACCGAATCATTCCTTTTTTTGCCGGACATAACAACACCCCCTGATGTAGTACTTCTATTTTCCTACATCGGGGGCTTTTTGTCTATTGTCCGTTTTTATGGAGCAGTCCACCCCGGGCAGGGGCTTTTAGTTCTTATGATAACAGAGTTGTTAACTTAAATTGCCAATGGTAATGACATACATATTTTCGCTTGACAAAATATCTGCACAAAGATATCTTCCTGTTTTTTCAAACCCGTCGGCAATCTTGACAAAGATTTTAGCACTTCCCGTTTTTTCGCTTACTAATTGAGTATAAGCATACGCAGCTACAGCATGTGTACCATAATAAGAGTGCCCTGTTACTGTTAAATAGATCGGTTTATATGCATTTATTGCATTAACGATTGTCCCACTATATGCAACGTTTTTTTTGACACTCGTCGAAATCCCATATTTTTGGAAAGAATCCTTTATGTAAGTTGCTGTTGTTGCATGTGGTGTTCCTTTGCTTGTATAATATCCTTTTGACTTTCCATAGTCCGCAACTGTTTTAAATATAGCCTTGCCGGATGTGGAAGTTACCTTTGAATGATTTCGATATTTTCCAACCATCCTGATTAAATTTGTAATCGCTGTCGGACCACAGTGACTTGAATATGTAGTTCCATTGACTGTTTTAAAATCGGATGTCCTCCAAAATTCGCAGTAATCCTCGAAAAAGAGTTCTTCCAGGATTTAGCATAGAATGGACCCCATAATATTTATTAGCCCAAGCGATAGGATCCTTAATAGGATATTCATAATCTCTAAAAGAAGCGGGCAGATACTTTTCACTTCTTATACTTTCTAAGGGGGTTTCTATTTGATTCTTTTGAAGAGTTTTTCCATTCACTGCAAAGAATGTCCCATCTATAGACTCCTTAAAGTAGTTTAATCCTCCTGTATATATAATCTTTTCACCAACACTCAGGTTAAAAGGCTCATATACTGGCGTAGCAGTATCCGAAAACTCAAGTATCACATTCTCAACATCCGGATAAGCCGATACTACAATATACCCACTCTCTACCCCACTTGTCGCTAACTCAAACGAATAAGCCGAAATTTCTTCCTCCAGATTGTACATTATCACACTGTTAACAATTGCAGTGTTAGTGTCCCAGCAACATCCTGCTTCATCTTGATAGTCTCTCAGAAAATACGATGCAATAATCTGTGCCACTTCCTCTGTAATCATCGGTGCCTCTGATTGAATCTCTCGCTCCGCTGCATAAGCATTTATTCCTAAAATGCTTATCATCATAGCACACGCAACAATACATGATAATAGTTTCTTCATAAGTTCTCCTCACTTTTCACTCTGATACTCTGCTCTTTGAGATTTTTCTCATATTTTGTATATAATCATACTTTTTCTTTATATGTCAATATTTTTAAGTAGTTGTTTTTTTTAAAATTCTATGTTATTATTATGTTATACAATATAAAACACTATCATTATAGGAGGTTTTTATGATGTATTGGTTGAAGCTTGTTTTCTTCTTCCTCCTATGCCTTCCACTTTGCGCTTGCACCTGCACGCCACCAAATCCTGGCATTGACAGTGATGAAGGATATTTTTCTGGGACGCTCCTTTCCCTTACTCCTGAACAAGCTGTAGTACAATTGGATACAACAGATTCCACAATAGAACCCACGTTGATCCAGTCTTATTCTGAAATTCAGTTTTTCCTCATCTGGATGGAGAATTCTCACCTCTAACCCCCAAAGTTGGTGATCGCATCTCCGGTTCCTATCCTATGTCCCATCCCATCAAACAAATAACAGATACTCGAGTAGAAATCGACATCTATAACTGGGAACTGGATGATCAAAGATTAACAGGCACCGTACTTCGCATAGAAGACAATTGGGTGGTTCTGACCCCCGCAGAATCCGATCCCCTTCGCAAAAAAACGGATGAGGTTTGGCTTTCTCGCACAGAGTTGCTCTCTGCAAAGTCAGGAAATGAGGTTCGTCTTTCTCTTGGGGATCAGGTAGAAGTCTTTTACGTGCGCGAGTTATCTACTTTCTTTCCCCTCAAGTTACTGTAATAGACTGGGGAATCTTGTGATCACAACTTCTCTTTGTCCATTAACACTACAGCTGTCTAAAACAGGCTGTAACGTTTTTTGTTGTGCTCCTCTTTTCCTTTCACTGGAACCCATTTTTATTTTTACCATGGGGACTTTATTGTTGATTCTTCCCCAAAAACGTTTATAATAAAGGGTAGACTACGAAAAGGAGGTTTTTCTATGCCGAGAAAACCGAAGGGACTCAACAAACCCATCGCAAAAACGGCTGCCCGGATGTCTCGGAAAGCCGCCCTGACCCCGGCCCAGCTGGAAAGCTGGACGCCTACTGGCGGGCTTCCAACTATCTGTCCGCCTGCCAGCTGTACCTTCTGGACACCCCCTGCTGAAGCAGCCCCTTGAGCCTGCTCACATCAAGAAGAAGATCGTCGGCCACTGGGGCACCGTGCCCGGCCAGAACTTCATCTACACGCACCTCAACCGCGTCATCAACGAATATGACCTCGACATGATCTACCTCTCGGCCCCGGCCACGGCGGCAACGCCATGGTGGCCCAGACCTATCTGGAGGAAGTTATAGCGAAATCTATCCCAACATCAGCCAGGATCTGGAGGGAATGCAAAAACTCTTCAAGCAGTTCTCCTTCCCCGGCGGCATCCCCAGCCATGTGGCCCCGGAGACACCAGGCTCCATCCACGAGGGCGGAGAGCTGGGGTACTCCTGTCCCACGCCTTCGGCGCGGTGCTGGACAACCCCGACCTCATCGCCGCCTGCGTAGTGGGGGACGGTGAGGCAGAGACCGGTCCCTTGGCCACCGCCTGGCACGGAACAAATTCCTCAATCCCATCGGGGACGGCGCGGTGCTCCCCATCCTCCATCTGAACGGGTTTAAGATCCACAATCCCACCATCCTCTCCCGCATCTCCCACGAGGAGCTGGAGATGTTCTTCAAGGGCTGCGGCTGGGAACCCCGTTTTGTAGAGGGGAGCGAGCCCAGGACCATGCATCAGAAGATGGCCGCGGCCCTGGACTGGGCCATCCGTGAGATCAAACGGATCCAGGAATATGCCCGTACCAGCGGCGACGCCAGCCGCCCCCGCTGGCCCATGATCGTCCCTGCGCCCCCAAGGGCTGGACCGGCCCCAAAGAGGTAGACGGCGCCACCATCGAGGGCTCCTTCCGGGCCCACCAGGTGCCCATCGACATGTCCCAGCCCCACCACCTCCAGCTGCTGGAGAGCTGGCTGAAGCTACAAGCCCGAGGAACTCTTCACCGACGAGGGGGCAAGCTGCGGCCGGGCTGCAGGCCCTGGCCCCCCAGGGGGACCGCCGGATGGGGGCCAACCCCACGCCAACGGTGGCAAGCTCCTCCGGGAGCTTAAGCGCCCCGGACTTCCGGGCATACGGCATTGATGTCCCCTCCCCCCGGCAGTGTGGAGGCCCAGGACATGCTGGTCTTAGGGTCCTTTGTCCGGGATGTGATCCGGGACAACGCAGACGCCAAAAACTTCCGGGTCTTTGGCCCTGATGAGAGCAAATCCAACCGTCTGACCCCCATGTTTGAGACGACCAGCCGGGTCTGGAACGCCGACCTGGCAGAGGGCGACGAGTACCTGGACACGAGCGGCCGGGTGATGGACTCCATGCTCTCCGAGCACTTCTGCGAGGGCTTCCTGGAGGGCTACCTGCTCACCGGACGCCACGGCTTTTTCAACAGCTATGAGGCCTTCATCCGGATTGTGGACTCCATGTTTTCCCAGCACGCCAAGTGGCTGAAAATGTGCAACGAGCTGCCCTGGCGGCAGGATGTGGCATCGCTGAACTATGTGCTCTCCTCCAACGTCTGGCAGCAGGACCACAACGGTTTCACGCACCAGGACCCGGGCTTTTTGGACCACGTGGCCAACAAAAAGGCCGACGTGGTTCGCCTCTACCTGCCCCCCGACGCCAACTGCCTGCTCTCCTGCTTCGACCACTGCATTGCCAGCCGGAACTATGTGAATGTGCTGGTCACCTCCAAGCATCCCCGCCCTCAATGGCTGACCATGGAGCAGGCGGTGAAGCACTGTACCCACGGCATCGGCATCTGGCAGTGGGCCTCCAATGACCAGGGCCGGAGCCCGACGCCGTGCTGGCCTGCTGCGGGGACACCCCACTCTGGAGACCCTGGCCGCCGTCACCATCCTGCGCCACCATTTCCCCGATCTGAAGGTTCGGGTCATCAACGTGGTGGACCTGATGCGCCCAGTCCAACACCCAGCACCCCCCACGGCCTGTCCGACTCCCAGTATGACATGCTCTTCACCCGGGATAAGCCCATCATCTTCGCCTTCCACGGCTATCCCACTCTGATCCATGAGCTCACCTACCGCCGGAAGAACAAGAATCTCCACGTCCGGGGCTATATCGAAGAGGGTACCATCACCACCCCCTTCGACATGCGGGTGCTCAACAACCTGGACCGCTTCCACCTGACCATGGATGTCATCCATCTGCTGCCGGAGAAGCTGGGCACCGGGGCGCGTTCCTGATCCAGCTCATGCGGGACAAGCTGGTGGAGCACAAGCAGTACATCACCGCCAACGGACAGGACCTGCCGGAGATCAGGGACTGGAAGTGGAACAACGGAAACGGCAACTACGACGCATAATTTCCTTCCTTTTTTGCAAGAAAACCAGCAGCCCGCCCGTCAGAATCCCTCTGACAGGCGGGCTTTTCCTTTAATTTCTCTATTTTGCATAGTAATCCTTCATTTTTTAGACAAGGATTTTGTAACCCCTTGGGTTGCAATTTTTCTTGCGCCATGCTATCCTAAAAAGCGCAGTGCTGTACAACCGCATATCGCCCAATGAGACCTTGAGAATCCTTTCCCCAGGAAAGGAAACTGAAGGAGGAGGGATCTCTGGAGAATCTCAATATTTTGAGTACCGAAGGTGCAAGGCTTCCCAGGAAGCCGAATCTCTCAGGTAAAGGACAGAGCCGAGCATCCCTCCGCGGAGGCCGCCTGTCCGCCGGTAGAAGGATTCGGACTGTCTTTTCTTCAGAGCCGCTGGGCCTTTGGACCGGCAGGCTCTTTTTCATTTCAAGTCTTGAGGAGGCAGTCCCATGGAAACACTGCTGCACATTGTGCAAACCATTAACTTCTACCTTTCCGACTACATCCTGGTGGTCCTTCTGGTGGGGACGGGGGTCTTTTTCTCCCTTCGCACCCGCTTTGTCCAGGTCCGCTGCTTTGGGAGGGCATGCGCCGGGTTTTCGGCGGTTTCTCCATGCGCGGGGGCCGGCAGAAGGGCGGCCTGAGTTCCTTTCAGGCCCCTGACCACCGCCATTGCCGCCCAGGTGGGCACAGGCAATATCATCGGCTCCTGCAGCGCCATTCTGGTGGGGGGCCCGGTGCCATCTTCTGGATGTGGATCATCGCTTTTTTCGGGATGTCCACCATTTACGCCGAGGCCGTTCTGGCCCAGGAGACCCGGGTGGTCCATGCGGACGGCACCGTCTCCGGCGGCCCTGTTTACTACATTAAGCGGGCTTTTCCGAACAAGTTCGGCACCTTCCTGGCGGGTTCTTTGCGGTGGCCATCACCTTGGCCCTGGGCTTTATCGGCTGTATGGTTCAGTCCAACTCCATCGGTCAGACCTGCGGCAACGCCTTCGGCATTCCCCTTGGATCATAGGCGCCGTGGTGGCCGTGGCCTCTGCCTTTGTCTTTCTGGGCGGGGTGCAGCGGGTGGCCTCTGTGACGGAGAAGCTGGTGCCCATCATGGCGGTGCTCTACCTCCTTGGGGGCTGGTCCTTCTGCTTCTGCGGCTGCCCTACCTGCCGGAGACCTTCGGCATGATCTTCAAGTACGCCTTTTTTCCCCAACGCCATTCTGGGCGGCGGCTTGGGGTACGCCTTAAAGACCGCCATCAGCCAGGGCGTCAAGCGGGGGCTGTTTTCCAACGAGGCCGGTATGGGCTCCACCCCCCATGCCCACGCCATGGCCAAGGTCAAACCCCTGCATGAGCAGGGTGTGGTCGCCATGATCGGGGTATTCATCGACACCTTCCTGGTTCTTACCATGACCGCGTTGGTGGTCATCTCCACCCTGTATGCCGGCAACGGCCCCTTGGCCGGCGGGGCGGCAGAGGGCATTGACCAATCCAACATGGCGCAGCTGGCCTTTTCCAGCGTCTTTGGGGAAGGGCTCGGCAGTATTTTCGTCGCTGTGTGCCTCCTTTTTCTTCGCGTTTTCCACCATCCTCAGCTGGAACTTCTTTGGCAAGCTCAACGTGGCCTATCTCTTCGGCAAGCGAGCCACTGCCGCCTACTCGGTGCTTGGGGTGGTGTTCATCTTCTTGGGCTCGTGTCTGTCCAATGACCTGGTGTGGTCCCTGTCCGACCTGTTTAATCAGCTCATGGTCCTTCCCAACGCCCTGGCTCTGCTGGCTCTGTCCTCCCTGGTGGTGAAAGCCGCCCGGCGGCGGACCACGAAAACGCCAGCCTCTCACCATTGATTCCATATTTTTTTTCTTTTCGCCGCCCCCTGTCTGGGAGACCCTCCCGGACAGGGGCAGCACCCTTTTGACAACGCAATTCCATTCAGCTGTGTACCCCCATCCTACCTGATCCCTTGCTGGGCGCTTGCATTCCCCCCGCGCTTCCTTTATAATAAGGAAGCAGCTATCTTTTCTATTGTAAGTGTAATATTTTTTCTGTACTTTCCAAAAAGATACCATGAAAGCAAGGAGGATCTGGTATGCAAAGCCCTGCTCTGTCAGCCGCGTGCCCAGCCTGTCCGGTGGAAACCACCTTGACCCTGATCAGCGACAAATGGAAGGTTCTGATCCTGCGAGACCTGATGCCGGGCACCAAACGCTTTGGGGAGCTGAAAAGTCCATCGGCACCGTCACCCAGAAGGTCCTCACCGCCCAGCTGCGGCAGATGGAGGCCAGCGGACTGCTCACCCGCACCGTCTACGCGGAGGTTCCCCCGCGTGGAGTACACCCTCACCGACCTGGGACGCAGCCTCCGGCCTGTTCTGGACGCCATGGAAGCCTGGGGAAAAGCCTACCAAGAAAATGCCCGCTGATGCGGGCGTTTTCTCTCAATGGGCCGTTGCTTTCAGACCAATGATGCCGACGAGCAGCAGAGCCGCGAAAAACATCCGGGCCGCGGTGGCTGGCTCTTTGAAGATCACAATTCCCAGCACCACCGCACCCAGGGCGCCAATTCCTGTCCAGACGGCGTACGCTGTCCCCATGGGCAAGGTCTTCACCGCCTGGGCCAAGAGCCAGACGCTGGCAGCCATAGCCGCCACAGTCAGAACGGAATATCCAACCCTGGTAAAACCATCCGACAGCTTCATCGCAGTCACCCAGACCATCTCCAGGCATCCGGCCGCCAACAGGCAAATCCACGCCATCACGCCTTCCTCCCTTTCCCATCAATAAAAAAATGCGTTTCTTTCTGTACCTTCTACGGCCTAATGGTACAGAAACAAACGCAGCACCCGCCCGGCGGCGAGTGATCAAGGGCAGTGTATCACAGATTTCCTGTCTCGTCAAGGGCGTGTAATCCAGGGTGTCAGCTCCACATGTTTTGTGTTATAATAGATGTTATCGCATTTGACCACATCGGAGGGATTCCATTGCAGCTACAACATTCGCAAGGCGCCAATCTGGGCCAGGACAAAATCAGCCGCCTTCTCTTCCAGCTGGCCCTGCCGGCCATTCTGGCCCAACTCATCAACCTGCTCTACAATATGGTGGACCGGATGTACATCGGCCACATTCCCGATGTCGGCCCCAACGCGCTGACCGGCGTGGGGTGACCCTGCCGCTGATCATGTGCATTTCCGCCTTTGCCGCCCTGGTGAGCATGGGGGGCGCCCCGTGCCTCCATCATGATGGGCAAGGGAGAGCCCCAGCAGGCCGAGCGCATTCTGGGCAACTGCGCCTCCATGCTGGTGATCACCGCCCTGGTTCTCACGGTGGTGATCCAGTGTTTCGGCCAGGACATTCTGATGATTTTCGGCGCCAGCAGCAACACCATCTCCTACGCCTGGGACTACATGAAAATATACTCCCTGGGCACCCTGTTCGTCCAGCTTGCTCTGGGTCTCAACGCTTTCATCAACGCCCAGGGCTTTGCCAGAACCGGAATGCTCACCGTGACCATCGGCGCGGCCTGCAACATTATTCTGGACCCTATTTTCATCTTCGCCCTGGGAATGGGCGTGCAGGGCGCCGCCCCTGGCCACCATTCTCTCCAGGGGATTTCCTGCGCCTGGATTCTCCGCTTCCTCACCGGGAAAACAACCACACTGCGGTTGCAGCTCCGGTACGCCCGTCTGCGGGGCTCGGTCATCCTTCCCTGCATCGCCTTGGGCATCGCTCCCTTTATCATACAGTTTACCGAGAGCATCCTGAACATCTGCTTTAACACCAGCCTGCTCCGCTATGGAGGGGACATCGCCGTGGGGGCCATGACCATCTGGCCAGTGTCATGCAATTCTGCATGCTTCCGCTTCAGGGGCTTACCCAGGGGCCCAGCCCATCATCGGCTTTAACTTCGGGGCCAACCAGCGGGACCGGGTCAAGGAGGCCTTTCGTCTGCTGTTGGCCTGCTGTATGGTCTTTGCCGGGCTCATCTGGTTTTTGTCCATGTTTGTCCCCAGCTGTTCATCTCCATCTTTACCAGTGACCCGCAGCTGGCGGACTTTACCCGCTGGGCCATCCGAATCTACATGGCGGTCTCTCTGCTCCATGGCATTCAGATCTCCTGCCAGCAGACCTTCATCGCCTTGGGCAACGCCAAAACCTCTGTCTTTCTGGCCCCTCCTGCGCAAAGGTGATCCTGCTGATCCCCTGATCTACATTCTCCCATATTTCCTGGCCGACAAGGTGTTTGCCGTGTTTTTGGCCGAACCTGTGGCCGATTTCATCGCCGTCAGCACCACAGCCACCCTCTTCTACCGACAGTACAAAAGCTATAAAACCTCCTCAAGCCGTCCGCCTCAGACCGCAGCGTCCGGGGCGGGCGGTTTTTCCTTTGACAAACGGCACAAGACGTGGTATTGTGTTTTAAGTTAGCAAACGCTAACTTAATTCATCAAAGGAGGTATCCTATGGATCACGCGGTTCTCCACGCTTTTTTTTCTCACCCTCCTGGCCGGGCTGAGCACTGGGATTGGAAGCTGCATCGCATTTTTGACCCACCATACCAACAAAAATTCTTGTCCGTCAGCCTGGGCTTTTCCGCTGGCGTCATGATTTATGTCTCCATGATCGAGATTTTTTCCCAGGCCCAGGATGCGCTCCAGGCGGAACTGGGGGAGAAATGGGGCAGCTGGAGCACGGTCATCGCCTTTTTCGGCGGGATGCTCCTGATCGCTCTCATTGACAAGTGCATTCCCTCCGAGGAAAATCCCCATGAGGTCAAGTCTTTGGAAGCGGACACCGGCCACACAACCAAGCTGATGCGCATGGGGTGATGACCGCCCTGGCCATCGCCATCCACAACTTTCCCGAGGGACTGGCCACCTTTGTCTCCGCCCTGCAGGACCCCAGCATCGCCATCCCCATTGTGGTGGCCATCGCCATTCACAACATTCCAGAGGGCATCGCGGTCTCGGTTCCCATTTATCACGCCACAGGCTCCAAGGGCAAGGGCCTTTCGGTACTCCTTCCTCTCCGGCCTGGCCGAGCCTGTGGGCGCCCTCATTGGGTGGCTGCTCCTCATGCCCATTATGAGCGATCTGGTCTTCGGCATTCTCTTTGCCGGCGTGGCGGGCATTATGGTGTTTATCTCTCTGGATGAGCTGCTCCCCTCGGCACGGGAGTACGGGGAGCATCATCTCCATTTACGGCCTGATCTGCGGCATGGCCGTCATGGCGATCAGCCTGCTCTTATTTTTATAAATCCCCATCGGCTTACCGCTCCAAATGACAAGTCCAAAAGCTTGCAAAAAAAATCACAGAGCTGGTGGCAGCCAGCTCTGTGACAATCAAAGAAGCCATAGACGCCAGCCGTTTGTCCACAGAGTTTTTGATGAAATGAAGATTGTCAACGGTTGAGATGTTCTTCTATCCAGAAGAGAACAACCTCACGAAGTAATTTTACTTCCTCCGAAACAGCCTTGGACGCAATATCGGCCGACTCGGGAGGCAAATTCTTTTCAGGGAATTTTCTGTCCGGGTATTAAACACATCGAAAAAATGGTTGAGATCGTCCATAAGAGAAAAATCCATGTTTGCACCTCCCTTCTCCTGTGATTCTATCACGGACAGAAGGAGGGGGCAAGAGAGGAATTTAGTTAGAAAGGAGGTTCCCCATCGGAAGAGGACCATAGAAGTCCCGAAAACAATTTTTATTTGATTGCAGAATTCTGGTATACTTACCTCAGTACGAAGTGTGTTGCCTCGGGGGGCCATGTGCAAGTTAGAGCCGGAGGACGTGGCTGCCATAGTGACCTTGCTCAAGATTGTCCGGGCATCTGGAAACCCAGAACACATTGATAACGGGATGGATGGTGCAGGGTGTCTGGCCTGCGGCGGGGGAGGTCAGCACGCATTAAAATTAACGCTTGTGCCAGTCTTACCAGATGAATCGGGTCAAAAAGGAGAATCCATGATGAACAAAACTGATCTCGAAAAAGATTTTTTGACAGAGCATACGCTTTGGTTGCACAACGAAGGGGAAAACGAGCAGACCTCAGAGGGGCAGACCTCGGCGAGGCCGACCTTAAAGGGACAAACCTCAGAGAGGCAGACTTCAGAGGCGCAAACCTCGGTGAGGCCGACCTAGAGGAGCAAACCTCAGAGAAGCAGACCTCAGAGAGACAACCCTCGGATGGGCAAACCTCAGAAAGGCCAACCTTGGTTGGGCAAATCTCAGTGAGGCAGACCTCAGAGGGGCGGACCTCAGAGGCGCAAACCTGGGATGGGCGAACCTCAGAGGGACAAACCTGGGAGGGGCCAGACTCAGCGAGGCAAATCTGGATTTTAGCGTTTTCCCTCTCTGGTGCGGGGCACTTAGTGTGCAAGCAGATGAAAGAATTGTGAGACAACTCATATACCACACCCTGAGACTGGCTCAAAACGCAAAAATGGATTGCGCTCTGAAGGCAGCTTTATTTACCAAAGAGCTCATAGCGCAAGCGAATTTGTTTCACAGGGTAGAATCTGGGGATGTTGAAAGGATAACAGATGAAAGTCTCGCCTATCATACCCGCAAGCCGGGGGCGGCGGAAGAGCCGGAGACCCTGGAGAAAAAGATTGAGCATCCATAAAGGAATATCTATCAGCGCAACGGATCGATCCTCCGGGAAACACTGCAAGTATTTTTTGACCATCCGGACACAGCGTTTTTGTTTCACGCGGGACACGGACACCCGGTCCTCTCAATTTGAATTGGAAGTAGTTTTCTACCCATCTCTCTGTAAATTGAATCACAAAAATAAAAAAGCGACCTAAAACAATTTTTTAGGTCGCTTTCTTTGGCAGGGAGAAGGATTCGAACCCTCACAAACAGAGTCAGAGTCTGTCGTGCTACCCTTACACAATCCCGCTATGGCATGTCGCGTTTTTAACTTGGGCAACTCACGCGAGCAAAATTTATTATAGCATCGTTTTTGAATTTGTCAAGGAGAATTTTTCATTTTTTGCAAAAGTTTTTCTCCCCTGTCCCTTCGGCGCTTTGCCGGACGGGGGCCCCGTCCGGCAAAGCGCTTTCTCAACCAGAATTTTTTCCTGGAACCGCTGGAGCATGGCGGCCACCTGCGCTCGGGCTGCCAGTCCTCTGGGGTCCAGAATGCCTTTGCCCTTGCCCTGGATCAGTTCCATCCGGTTGGCCCAGGAGAGGGCTTCCCTGGCGTAGGTATGGATCTGTCCGGCATCCACAAACTGCGTCAGGTCTCCCCGCTGAGACCTCACATCCCTTGTAGGCGGCATAGCGGTAAAGGATCGCCGCCAGCTGCTCCCGGGTCACCCGGTCCTGGGGACCAAAGGTAGTGGCACTATACCCATTGACAATGCCGTTCCACGCCGCCCAGGCCACCGGCGCGGCATAGTAGGCGTTGGGGTCTACATCTCCAAAGGGGGACCAGCTGGCCGCCTCGGGGCTTCCCTCCATGCGATAGAGAATGGTCACAACCATTCCCGGGTGGTGGGTGCATTGGGCTGAAATGTTGTGGGACCTGTGCCGTTCATCAGACCATGCGTGTAGACATAGACCACACTGTCATAGTACCAGGCTGTCTCCGGCACGTCCGTAAAGGGAAGGGGCCCTGTTCCGGCGTCTCCTGAATAAACTGCGCGGTCACCGTCACCGCCCCCTCCGGCATGGAAAAAGTATACACCCCCTCCGCTGTTTTTCGCAGGGAAAGGGCGCGCCCCCGCTGGCGGCGGTCAGCTTTTTCCAGCCGGAATCCTCCGCAGGACGCACCGTGAGGGTCACCGTGGTCCCCGGCTCCGCCGCCTGGCAGTCCGTGGTCACCGCTCCGTTCACCATCGCGGCAACGGTGATAGGATAGACCGGAACCTCCCGGATGGTCAGGGTGCCTGGCACATAGGTGATGTTGGGATCATAGTTGTCTCCCGCCGGGGGCGACTGCGCCGGCCGCCTGAATGGGGACCACCCCCGGCAGGGAGAGGTTGGGGGCAGCACCGTAGGAGAGGGTGGGGGCCCTGGCCAGGGTGTCCCGCCCCACCAAACCGGAGACCGTGTAATCCGCCTGGGTCAGGGCTGGAACCGGATCGCCCACAGCAGCGGTTTTGTTGTGAACCTGAATGGTCAGCTTTGCCGGGCGAATGGTCACCTCTATGGGGTCTGCCTGGATGCTTTCATAGCGGTCGTCTCCGTCTTTCTTGGCGTATACCAGCACGCTTCCCGTCTGGGTCCCTTGAAGAACCCCGTTGCTGTCTATGGTGGCCGCCCCCGCCCGCCGCGGGGCTCCCCCAGAAGGTCACCTTTCGGTGCCGGCCCCGCCAGTGGTTTGGAAGGAGATGCTCTGCCCGTAGGTCACCGCAGTGGGACCCTGGAGGGAAAATCCAGGCTGCCCCACCCCGCCGCCGTTCCCAGGCGGCTGGCTTTCCTTATCCACCACCGTCACAGTCAGGTAGTCAATGCCGCTGCCCCGGAGTACTCGTCTATTCCGTCTCCGTTTTCATCCCAGCCAGTCATCGTCACCTGCAGCTTGACAGTCCCAAGTGTCTGCCCGCTGTGAGGGTTGTCCCCTGCAAGGGTACAGCCCAGGGCCTCGCCGGTCAGCTGAAACCGTGCCTCCCCCTTCCAGGCGTCCCGAGAAAAGGGTTCGCAGGTCCAGGAATGCCCCTTGGCCAATGCAGCAGACTTTTGGAAGTCCGGCAGTTGGGGGTGATTTGTCCGTGGTCTTTAGTACCAGGTCCGACGTCTCCAGCCTGTAATTGTCCCCCATCCGGGCCACCAAAGTGCAGTCCAGACACCGTGACCGTTTTTTCCCTGCCCACGAAACAGGTGTCATAGGCCGCTGTACAGCGCACCTCCACCTGGTCCCCGGCAGCACCTGGACGGAAACCGTTGGGAAAGCCTCCGTTGTTTCATCATATTCCTTCTGACAGCCCGCTTCGATTTGAAGCGCCTGCGCAGATATTGTTCTGGGCAAAATGGTGAACTTTGCCTCCCGGCTGCCGTGGTACGCGCCGGTCCCTGTTGCCATCACCACAGCGGTCCCAGCATCCAGATTGTCTGCATAGGACAGCCGGTAATCGACCCCCCTCCCGCAAAGGCACACCGTCCAAATGAATCGAAACCTTTGGCTTCTGCTCACTCCCGTTGTACTCCACAGGCCCGGAGAGGACGGCCATCTCCGCCTCCGCCAGGGACTTTCCCTCCCGCACCGTCCCCGCGGACGCCGGCGGCACCCCAGAGAGGAAACCAGCAAAATGACCGCCATCCCAAGGCCCACGTTCCGTCGGATTCTTTCTCGCATGGCTCCGCCCTCCTCTGGCATTTTTGGGTCAAATCGGGTCCTTTTTGTCATGATATCAAATTTTTGCCATGAAGTCTACCGCTTTTTCTGTCATCCTGTCAGCATTCCGCGCCGTGCTCCTAAATCCAATCTCCCTCAGCTTGACAAGTCAAACCAGGATACTATAATAAGAAAGGGTCTGCGGAGGGGCTTGTGTTCCTCCCGGTTCCCCCCTGCAAATCCCAGCACAGAAGACGAACGGAGTGATCCCCCATGGATGTTCGCGACAAACAGTCGCTCCCCCTTTCCGCCAACCAACATGTGGACTTTGTCGCCATTGATTTTGAGACAGCCACCAGCGACCCCAACAGTGCCTGCGCGGTGGGCCTGGCCTTTGTGGTGGGGCTGAGGGTGGTCGCCACCACCCACCACCTGATCCAGCCGCCAGGCAACAGATATGACCAGGGCAACATTCATGTCCACGGAATTTACCCGGAGGACACGGAACACGCCCCGGATTTTCTCACCGTCTGGCAGGAGCTGCATCCCCTCCTGGCCGGCAAAGCCCCTCATCGCGCACAATGCCCGGTTTGATATGTCCGTCATCAAGGCCTCTCTGGCAGCCTACGGCGACCCTACGTCCGGCAATACGCCGATTTTAAGTACATCGACAGCATTGCCATGGCCCGGGACTTGGTCCCCGGCCGGAAGAACCTGGCCGCCTGCGCCCAAGCCCTGGCCATTCCCTCACCCACCACCATAACGCGGAATGCGACGCTGTGGCCTGCGCCCAGATCGCCATCGCCTGCATCCAGGCAAATCACTGTCTCAACTTAGGGGAATTCTGTTTCTCCCAGCCCCATATCCGCATTCAGGAGGTGGCCGATCTGGCCCTTCCTGTCGCCCCCAGCCCCCGTCCCAGCGGCGTAAGCCACGGGTTTCGCCTGCGTACCGTCCTCCCATCCGGCCCAAAGAAATCCGGCCCCAGGTGAGCTTCTTCGACCCGAAGCACCCGCTCTATCAGAAGGCGGTGGTCTTCACCGGGGAACTCTCCATCGACCGGCGGGAGGCCATGCAGCGGGCGGTCAACGTGGGGGCGGTGATCAAAACCGCAGTCTCCCGAAAACCGATTTTCTTGTGGTGGGACGGCAATACGACGGACCAGGAGGAACCGCCACCGTCAGCAACAAGGAGGAAAAGGCCAAGGCCATTCTTGCTGAGGGGAAGTCCAACCTCTGCCTTCTCACGGAAGCAGAATTTTTCGTCTTTTACAGGGCTCTCTGCACCATACTTTGCCTGCAGAACCCCGCGCCGCCGCAACAAAACCCTGATAAAAAACGCCGTGGACCTCTGTACCGTTGTCCACGGCGTACTTTTTAACGTATAAAAACAACAAGCGCCCTCAATCCAAAAATTGAAGGCGCTTGGTACGGCAGGAGGGGACTCGAACCCCCGACCTACTGGTTCGTAGCCAGTTACTCTATCCAACTGAGCTACTGCCGCATGTCAACTGACAGCTTTTTAGATAATAGCACACGGAGAGACAAAATGCAAGTCTTATTTTTCATTTTTTCAAAATTTTTCCTTCCCCGGCCAGGAGAGCAGCCCCGGAATATCCCGGGGCTGCTCTCTGCCGGTGACGCAGGAACGTGCGCAGGCTATGGTACGTGTCTTAGCAGCCGCAGCCGCAGTTGTTGCCGCAGTCGCAGCCGCAATTATTCCCGCAACCACAGTTGTTGCCGCAGCCACAGCCGCAGCCACACCCGCAGTTATTCCCACAGCCGCTGTTCGAACCACAGCCGCAGCAGAAGATGATGATCAGGATCAGAATGATCCACAGGCAGCTGTTACCACCCCAACCGTTGTTACAACACATAGACAATTACCTCCTGTCAGAGATGGAGACCGTCTTGCGATCTCAGTCCATCTTATGCCGCAGGTGCCTGGATGTGCGCCCAGGTTGGGAGCGTTTTTTATTTTCTCACTTGGCATCTTCCGGCGGTTTCCCGCCCCGAATGGTAAGCGTCGGCTTACAACATAGGTCCTCAATGTCCGACATGGTCGCCGCAGGAGTTTCAGCGCACCGCCGCACTGGGCGCAGAACAGTTCCACCGAACTGTAATTGATCTTCAGCTTCCACTCCTGCATCCGCAGGTACAGGAGATGCCGCCCCGCCGGCCAATGTCCCGCAGTTCTCCCAGGATTTCCTCCATCACCAGGTCGTTGAGAAAGGTTCCCTGGGCGCCCGCCTCTGACTCCAGCACATCCACCGTCTCCTCCAGCCGCCGCATGGCGGCAAAGACCGACGCCTCTTCCCCCCACATAGCAGCAGTCCAGCCCGGAATTGGCGCAGGAAAAGGCCAGCGTCTTCTCCTGGAGGAACGCCGCTGTGGAGCAGGACACGGTATGCTCCTGCTCACAAAACAGGCAGGGCACCGTCAGGCGGACCTGGTCCCCCATCAGGGAGACGGTAAGGGCGGATTTCCCGCAGGGACAGGGCAGCCGGCTGCCGGATGCCGCCAGCTGAAACACCGTCCTCTCCAAGATCACCGGCTGCCGGCAGACTGGACAAAGAAAGGCAATGGATCGTTTTGCGTCTTCTATCATAAAAGCCACCTCCGTGGTGTTTGGTTTTCGCGGACGGGTTCATTATACCATGTCCCTGCGCCAGGGAACAGAGAAAAATCTTGGATTTCCGGTCTTTTTTCCTCTGCTTGCTCTTTGGCGGCAAATTCGGTATACTAAGCTGCGAGGTGATTCCCCATGAAGCGACTCATCGCGTCCGATCTCCATGGTTTCCGCCCGGTTCTGCCGGCAGCTGTTGGAACGCTATCAGCAGGAAGGCGCCCAGCAGCTTATCCTGCTGGGGGACTTGGTCTATTCCGGGTCCTATGATCCCCAGTATGAATACGACCCCCCAGGTCATCCAGCTGCTCCGCCCCCTGGCCCGGGAGATTCTGTGGGTAGAGGGAAACTGTGACCGCGGTGCGGGCGCCCTGGGGCCGGCGTTTCCCATGTACGCCGGTTCCGCCACCGTTTCCTGGGAGGGCCTGTCCGTCTTTTTTTGACCCATGGCCATCGGTATGGCCCCACAATCCGCCCCCCCATCGGGGCCGCCCAGGTCCTTTTGTCCGGGCACCCACATTCCCTCCTGGCAGTGGGTGGGAGATCTGTTCTGCGCCAATCCCGGCTCGGTCTCTCTGCCCGGGGCGGGTCCCTCACAGCTGCCTGCTCTATGAGGACGGGCTCTTCCGCTGGCTGACCTTGGAGGGAGAAACATTTCACTGGGAGGTTCTGCCGCCACCCTCCAAGGAAAACATTCTATCCGATTGAAACAAGCCCTGCTTTTGCAGGGCTTGTTCTCAGGTTATCCGGTTTTCTCCCGGCTCCTCCACAGCTGCCGCCGCCGGAGCGCCACGGAGAGGGCGATGCGCTTCTCCTGTCCCCCCCTCAAACAGGATGGTGGCAATGTCCCCCTGCCGGCTGACCACTTTCCCGCTGCCAAAGGTCCGGTGGGTCACGGAAACGCCGGGGAGATACCCTGTTCCGTCGGGCGCCCCTTCCGCCCGACTGTCCCCGCCGGCTTCGGATGGGCCCGGACCGGCTGGGACTTGGCTTTTGGGGGAAAAAGGGCCTCCGAAAAGGCGCTGGCCAGGCCGGGCTTTTGAAAGCGAAACACCGCCAGCGTCTCCTTGGCTCGGGTCATCCCCACATAGAAGAGCCGGCGCTCCTCCTCTCATAGGCCTCCACCGCCGCCGGGTCAGGGTTCCTCCCCACCGGCGCCTCCACCAAGGGCAGTAGTCCGTCCGCCACATCCATCAGGATCACCCGTTGGTATTCCAACCCCTTGCTGGCGTGAATGGTGGAGAGGATCAGCCCCTGTGCAGGCCCCTGTCTCTCCTGCCGCACCAGCGTCCGCAGTTCCTCCAGGCGGTCCAGAAGGGCCCCCAAATTGGGCACATGGCGTCCCAGTGCCTCTAAAATATCCAGCTTGCCCAGGTCGCCGCCCCGCTCCTTCAGGTACTCCCCATACCCCATGGCGTGGCGGAGCCGGTCCACGGCCCAGTCCCCCGCTCCTCCGCAGCCGGGCAAAGTGGACGGAGAGGGCCCGGCATTGGCCCCTGCTCCACTGGGACAGGCCGGGACACTGGGACAGCACATCCAGCAGGCTCTCCCCCGCCCCGACCGTCTGAACCGCCCATTGCGCGGCGCCCTTGGTGATCCCCGCCCGCAGCTTGTAGTACATCCGCAGAAAGCACGCCCCATCCGCCGGGTTGACCGCAAAGGTGAAAAAGTCCGCCATATCCCGGACCACCCGGTGGGTGAAAAAGGTTCCGTCCATCTGCCGGCACCGGCAGGCAATGCCCTGCCGGTCCAGCAGGTCCAGCACCGGCAGGGCGCTCTCATTGTTTCGGTATAAAACAGCGGTCTCCTGTTGGCAGTCCCGGGCCAGACGGGCCAGATAGGCATACTGCGCCGCCCGGTCATAGACCCATAGTTCCTCCAGGGCAGGTCCCGGGCCCCGGGCTGCGGTCATGTGCTTGTCCCGCCGGTTGTGATTCTGGCGGATAAACCCATCCGCCGCCGTCACAATGGTCTGGGTGGAGCGGTAATTCTTCTCCAGGAAAAGGACCCGCCCGCCGGGGTAATCCCGCTCAAACCGCAGCAGAGCCCCAGGTTCCGCCGCCCGAAAACCATAGATGCTCTGGTCCTCGTCGCCCACCAAAAGAGGTTTCGCCGCCTTCCGCCAGCAGACGGAGAATGGTATGCTGAATGCGGGGAGGTATCCTGGGCCTCATCCACACAGAGATGGGTGTATTTTTCCTGAAAGTAGGCCAGAATCTCCCCATGCCGCCGGAGAATCTGCGCCGCGTACACCATCTGATCGTCATAGTCCATCCAGCCCCGCTGCCGGAGCACCCGGCAATAGGCCTGATAAACCTGGGCCACAGGCAGTTCCCCGGTGGACAACGCCTCCATCTCCTCCCGGGACATCTGCCGGTTCTTTCCATAGGTGATAGCGGTCCGCAGCCCCTTGATGGTGCTCTCTGTGGCAAAGGTCCCAGTGCACGCCCGGAACAGTTCTCCCACCAGGGAGGAGAGGGTCCCCTCGTCGGTGACCAGCTGAAAAGCCCGCCGGCCCATGGCCCGCTCGTAATACTGAATGATCCGGGCGGAAAGGCCATTGATGGTGCGAAACTCCAGCCGGTTTGCCCGGTCTCTCAAAGGCCCGGGCAAACCGGGCGCCATATCCCGGGTGGCCGCCACCGTGTAGGTCACTGAGAATCCGCTCCGGGGAATCCCCCGGCAGTCCATCAGATAGCCCAGGCGGTGGATGAGCACCGTGGTTTTCCCGCTGCCCGGCACAGCCAGAAGGAGCACCGGCCCGTCGGCAGCCTGGACCGCCGCCGCCTGCTGCTGATTCAGAGCCTCCCCCCAGGTCTGCTTCCACACCGCGTCGTCCACGTGCCCCGCCCCCCTTGCCAAAAATCGTTCCCTCCTACTATACCCACTTCCCGCCAGGATGTAAAGAGGGCAAACACCCCCGCCGGGCAGGAAACCCGACGGGGTGTTTGCTGTTCAGGGCCGCTCCACGCCGCAGGGATAGGCATTCTGCCGGGTCCACCGGTCCAGCAGGACGCTCTCATAAAGCGGTAGCCGCCGGAGAAGTTGTAGCAGTCGTAGCCGTGCTGGGCGAGTATGCGGCAGGCGATGTAACTGCGCAGCGCGCTCTGGCACATCACGTAGACGGGTTTGCCGGGGGCAATCTCCCCCAGACGGTCTCGCAGCTCATCCAGCGGGACATTCACAAAGCCCTCCGCGCAGCCGCCGCTGTACTCCCCAGGGGTCCGGGCGTCCAGCAGGGTGACGCTGCCGTCCCGGGGCAGCCCAGCCACGTCCTCCCAGTGGAACTGCTTCACCACCCCCTGCTCCAGGTTTTCCGCCATGAATCCCGCCATGATTCACCGGGTCCTGGCGGAGGCGTAGGGCAGGGCATAGGCCAGGTCCAGGTCTTTCAGGGCAGTGACCGGCAGCCCGGCGTGGATGGCGGTGGCCAGCACGTCGATCCGCTTGTCCACCCCTCTTGGCCTACAATCTGGGCCCCAGCAGGCCTGGTCCCCTTCTCATAGAGGACCTTCATGGTCATGAGTTTTGCCCCCGGATAATACCCGGCGTGGGACTGGCGGAGACAGTACGATCTTCTCATAGGACAGGCCCGCCGCCTGGGCCGCCTTTTCATTCAGGCCCGTGGCGGCCACCGTCAGCTCACAACTTTCACAACGGAGGACCCCTGGGCGCCTAAGTAGCGGCTGTCTCCGCCGCAGATGTTGTCCGCCGCGATGCGGCCCTGCTTGTTGGCAGGCCCCGCCAGAGGACAGGAGGGTGTCCTGCCCGGTGACCAGAAGTGCTTCACCTGCACCGCATCCCCACAGCGTAGATGTCCGGCGCGGAGGTCTCCATCCGCTGGTTGACCACAATCCCTGCCCCGGCTTCCCAGGGCCAAGCCGGCCTCCTTCGCCAGGGCATTCTCCGGTGTGACGCCGATGGCCAGGATGGCCAGGTCCGCGGGAATGGCCTCGCCCCCCTCCACCAGGGCACATTGAGATGGTCTCCCCTCCTCCCAAAGCCGGCCACCGCGGTGCCCAGCCGCAGCCGTCACGCCATTTTTGGCGCAGATGGCGTGGAGGAAGGTGGCCATATCATAGTCCAGCGGGTTCATCAGCTGGGGGGCCGCTGCAAAATCGTGACCTCCAGCTCCCATCTCCGCAGGTTTTTCCGCCAGCTCCACGCCGCTGAAGCCGCCGCCGGCCAGCACCGCGGGCGGGCCGGTTCCGCTCCACAAAACGACCGAATCAGGGAACGTGTCCTCCACCGTGCGCAGGGAAAACAGCCGGGGACTGTCCAGCCCAGGCAGCGCAGGGGCCGGGTGGGGGCGGCCCCCGGAGCCAGGAGAAGCTTTTGTCATAGCCCTCCACCGTAACCTCCCCCCGTCTCTAAGTTCTTGACCGTGACCTGCTTGCCCGCCGGGTCAATGGCGGTGGCCTCGTGGCGTACCCGCACGTCCACCCGGAAGCGGTTCCAAAACCCTGGGGCGTCTGCAGGTCAGGTCCTCCTGGTCGGCGATGACGCCCCCGATGTAGTAGGGCAGGCCGCAGTTGGCATAGGGAGACAAACCCCGAACGCTCCAGGATGACAATCTCCGCCTTCTCGTCCAACCGGCGAATCCGAGCCGCCGCCGTGGCGCCGCCGGCCACCCCGCCAATGATGATGACTTTCATCGCTCAGTTTCCTTCCGTCTTTCCCCGGTAATCCCGGATTCCGCCAATGTTGGTCACATGGGAATATCCCATCCGTCTCAGTGCGGTCACCGCCCGTCCGCTGCGGGCGCCGCTGTAACAGTGAACATAGAGGGGGTACTCTGATCGGGCACCATCGCCCCGATCCGGGTCACCTGCAAGGGCAGATTTTGACTGCCGGGAATGTGGCCGTGGGTGTACTCCTCCCGGGTCCGCACATCCAGCAAAACTCCCTTTGGGGTCCGCCTGGTACTGTGCTAGGCCGGCATTGATGTCCGTTTGAAAAGAAAAATCCAGAAATCCCATGTGTGGTCTCCTTTCTCTGGCGTCTGTCTGTTTGGATGGTGCTATCTTACCACCTTTTTTCGACACGAACTGTAATCAAGTCTCCTTCGGCCAGAAAAAAACAGCGGCGTCCATTTCCCCACCGAAACAGACGCCGCTGGTCTCTTTTTATCGGAGAAACCACGCCTTCATCGTACGCAGCACCGTGACCAGCTCCTCTTCCTCAATGATGTACGGCACCATGGCATAGAGATACTGCAAGAACGGCCTGCTGAACACCCCCGCTCATAGGCAAACTGCTGGTATCCCCGCAGCACCGCCGGGTCAAACACCTCTATGCAGACACAGCCGCCCATGATGCGGATCTCCCGAATGCTCGGATGGGAGAATCCCGCCAGTTCCCGCCGGGTGATCTGTTCCATGCGGCGAATCTTCGCCAGGTAATCCTGCTCCTCAAACAGCGCGATGGACTGGAGCGCCAGGCGGCGGCCAGGGCATTGCCCATGAAGGTGGGCCGTGCATCAGGGGCGTGCTCTGGACAGTCGTCATAAAAGCCCTCGTACACCTTCCGGCTGGCCACCGTCACCGCATGCCCCAGATATCCTCCGGTCAGCGCCTTGCCCAGCACCAGAATGTCCGGCTGGACCAGGTCCGCCACAAATCGGTTTCCCGTGCGGCCAAAGCCGGTGGCCACCTCGTCAAAGATCAGCACCCCATACTGGTCGCACAGGGCCGGCCCGCTGGAGAAAGGACACATCCATACATCCGCATCCCCTCCGGCCCCCTGGAGAGGCTCCACCAGAAAGTTCAGGCATGGTAGGGTCAGAAAAGGCCTCCTCCAGCGCCGGAATCTCCGTGGGAATGTGCACCACCATGCCGGCTGGGTCCGTAGGCCTGGAGGACAAAGTGGTAATCCGCGTCGTCCCCGGCCTCCATGGTCTTGAAGGTGTCCCCGTGGTAGGCGTGTTCCAGCGCCAAAACCATGGTGCGCTGGGTCTGTCCCCGGTTCATAAAAATATTGCAGAGCCATTTTCAGAGCCACCTCCACCGCCACACTGCCGGAGTCGGAAAAGAAGCTGTACGCCAGTTCCCCGGAAGCCATTGCCCCAGTTTCCGCCAGCTGCTGGCGCATGGGTCAGGCCGCCCAGCATAACATGGGAAAACCGCCCCGCCTGGTCCCACCAGCACCTGGTTCAAGGCCGGATGCTTGTAGCCGTGAATCACGCTCCACCAGGAGGACACCGAGTCAATCATCCTGCGCTCCCGGGTGTACAGATAGACCCCCTCCGCATCGACAATCTCATAGGGTGTCTGCATGGTTTTTCATCTGCTGGTAGGGATACCAAATCATCGCCGGTTTCTCCCTCTCTCATCCATACAGTGCTTTCAGTTCCTCCACGGTGCAGTCCAGTGTCGCGGCCCCTTCCGGGACACAGGCCACCACCTGCGCCCCCGGACACCAGCTCACACAGGGCCCGGTTGTCCTCGTGCATCGGGTTCCCGCTGAAAGCGGTTCAGCACGATGCCCTGCGGCAATCCCGTTTGCCGGGCAGGTAATCCGCCGTCAGGCCAACCTGGTTGATGGTGCCCAGCCCCGCCTCTGCCACCAGGAGGCAGCCCAGCCCCAGCCCCTGGACCAGATCCGGCAGCCAGATGGGGTCTCCTCCAGGCAGATGGGACAGAGAATGCCTCCGACCTTCCATGGTGACCCAGGAACAAACCGAAGCAGGGCCGTGCAAACCCGGCATAGACCACGGCAGCCTGCACCGGTCTCCCCCCCACCGGGCGGCCAGATGGGGTGAGACCGCCTGCTGTAGACATAGGGGCACATCTCCTCCACCGGCTGGGAATGCCGGAGAGCTCCTTGACTCCGCAGTGCGTCCCGGGGATACAAGGTGCGTCGGGTAAGGTCGTTTCCCGCATGGCCGCCTTATAGTAGGCCGCCGTTTCCCCTGCTCTGATGCAGCTTTTTCAGGATCAGGGCGGTCACGTAGGTTTTTCCCACATCGGTCCCTGTCCCTGTGACAAACAGTTTCTTCGCCATGGTCTCACTTCACCTCGTATCCCAGTTCTTCCAGCAGGTTTCGGTCCGTCTCCACAGTAATCCCCCGCGGTGGTCAGCATGTCCCCAGAGATCACCCCGTTTGCCCCGGATTGAAAACAGCCCCTTCCCGGTCCGACAGCAGCCCCCGGCCTCCGGCCAGGCGGATCACCGCGCCCGGCAGCACCAGACGGTATACCGCCACAATGCGGCGCAGTTCCTCCTGCGATAGCCTCTCCTGCTGGGCCAGCGGCGTCCCGGGTATGCCCTGGAGCAGATTGAGGGGACGCTGGAAATTCCAGCTCCCGCAGGTTCAGGGCCATGTCAGTCCGGTCCTCCGGGGTCTCCCCATCCCCACAATCCCCCGCTGCACACCGTCAGGCCGCGGCCTGGGCCGCGCGGATGGCGGTCAGCTTGTCCTCAAAAGGTATTGGTGGTGCAGACCTGGGGAAAATAGCGCCGGGAGGTCTCCAGGTTGTTGTAAATCTGCACCCCCCCTCGCTTCCAGTGCCTGTTATTCCCTTCCCTCAAAAGGCCAAAGGGAAACGCAGAGGGAATCTCCGTCTCCCGGCGCACCCGCCGGATGGTCCGGCACATCTCCTCCACCTCCCGGCCGGACAGCCGCCCGCGGTGACAATCCCAAAGCGAGGCGCGCGGGCCTGCCACCGCTTGGCCTGGGCAAAATCTCCTCCCTGGTCACACAGCGGGTACACCGCCGCCCCTCTGTGTGATGAGTAAGGGCAGACTGGGCGCAAAGCGGCAGTGCAGCGGCCGCTCTTCCCATTGACAATGGTGCAAGTGAAACGCCTGGGCGTGGAACCGCGCCCGCACCGTGTCGGCCATGGTGCACAGTTCCTCCAGCGGGCCTGCCCATACAAGTCATGGCTCTTTCTTGGTCCAGCTGCCCCCGGCAAAAACCTTTCGTCCCCAAAGTCTCTGCCACTGTCATGCTTTTCTCTCCTTTGCTATGCCAGGAGCTTGGGCGCATGCCCAAAACAGCCCCCACCACACACAGCAGCACCGCAAATCCCTCGGGACGGCCAGCAAATCCATACAGAAACAAAGGCCAAAACCAATGGGGTGCCCAGCACCTGACAGATGCCGTAGTAATAGAGCATCCCAAACAGGTAGACAACCCCAAGCCCCACTAAATTGGCTGCCAGCAGTCGCCGGAAGGTCACCGGCCCGCTTCGGCCATTGTCCCTGTGACAAAGGCGCCTGCAGCAAATCCCGATGAGGTAACCAAAGCTGGGCTGAAGCAGGTAGCTCAGCCCGCCTCCCTGGGCAAAAAGATCGGCAGCCCTGCCAATCCCAGCGCCCGCAGACCGCCAGCGCCCGCCTTCCCCCAACAGAATCCCCGCCAGCATGGTAAACAAATACTGCAAGGTAAACGGAACCTCGGAACGGGAATCTTGATCCACCCCGCCGCAATCAGCGCCACAAACATCGCGCACAACACCATTGTCCTGGTCTTTTCCCGGTGCAAAAACCATCCTCCCTTTTGTCACTCCGCCATTCTCCGGCTCATGGGGGACAAGGATACCACAGCCCCCTCCATTCGTCAACTAAATTATTTTATTGGGTGACAATTCTACATCCTCTCTTCCCTCTTTCCCGCATTGTCCATAAAATTTTCCAAAGACACCCCGGCCGCCGGGGTGGTCTTTTCCACAAATGTTATGAAATTTTCTTCCAGCCCATGGCGGTTGCAGTACGCCAGTTGTCGGTCCCAGACGGGGAAGCGAACCGCCGCCGCCTGCTCCGGATAGGTCTTTTGAGCAGCACCGGTCCGTGGTCAGGTAGGCCACGAATGAGAGGGAAATGTCCCTTGGACATGGGATGGTCCCAAGGTAACGTAATAGTCATCTCCACCTGCTCCACAGTGATGGCATGCTCCCCTTCCGCCTCCTCCCGCTTCCGCCGGCGGAAAGCGCCACCCCACAGCAGTGAAAACTCCTGCCCCAGGGCATAGACCACATTGCCGCAGACAGGACAGACATACCACTGACTGCGCAGCAGATTGCCCGGCCCGATTGGCGTTGGTCCGGTACTCCCCGGACAGCAGTTCCGCCACCAGAGACCCCAGGGCCTTGGCCAGGGGCTCCAGCAGAGGTCCGGCAAACCCTTTCCCGTCTCCCACTTGGAAACCGCTTTGTCACTGACCAGAATCTGTTCCGCCAGCTGTTTTGGGTCAGCCTTCCTCTCCCGCAGGGCCTTGATGGAGGCCCCTGTTACATAATGCGCCATGGTTTCTTCTTCCTCCTCCTTGGTGTTTCTGGGCCCATGATACCCCAACCCCGGCCCCCCATGGCAACCCACGGACCGTAGAGTGCTTCCCCAGAACCCCACAGCAAAGCCCGGCAGGTCAATCCTGCCGGGCTTTGCTTCACTGGTCCGCCGGCCCCAGGAGCAGGGGCTGCAGCTGTTCTCCCCCGGAGGGCGGCGGTCACCGTTTCGGTCACCTTTGGTCATATCGCCACCAGGGGAGGTGGGCTTTCCACCGGGTCATCCTGGCGGAAGGGGACAAAATAGTAATGCTTCCGGCACAGGAGTTCCCGATGTTTCGGGCCCCCGCCAGCCCGTCGTTGGTGGACACCGCCAGCACCACAGGCCGGCCGTTCCGCAGGTGCGCCTTGGCCGCCATGGTCACTGAGGTATCGGCAATGCCGTTGGCCAATTTGGCCAGGAATTGTTCCCTGTGCAGGGGGCGATGACCAGCACATCCAGCAGCTGTTTGGGCCTGATGGGCTCCGCCTCCCGCACCGACTCCACCGCGCCATGGCCGCAGATTTCCTCCGCCGCCTGTCGGAAGTCCGCCGCCCGCCAAACCGGGTGTCTGTGGCCCCGTGGTTTCCGACAGGATCGGGACCATATTGGGGTATTCCTTGCGGTCTCCTCCATGGCCCGGATGGCCTTCTCTAAGGTACAAAATGATCCGGTGAGGGCAAATCCCACCCGTGCATCCCCCATGGTTCTCACGCCTCCAATTCCCAAAGAATGTGATAAACAGAATCCCGGATGGCCGCTGCCGCAGTGACAGGGGCCGTCCGTCCCGGGCAGCCCCGGCGCCTGAAGGACCCGCAGGCCCAGTTCTTGGCCGCTGCCCGGTCCACACCCCCGGCGCCGATGCCAGGTCCAGCAGAAAGGCCCCTGGGTTCACCCACTGCAGCCGCCGGCGGTCCAGCACCTGGGCTGGGATGGTGTTGACAATCAGGTCAAAAGCCGCCCAGCTCACAGGAGAGGGTTTCCAACCGCCTGTCTCGTGGCCGTAGGCCGCCGCCCAGGCCAGGTCCTCATACCCCTGCGCGGACACCCGTCACCTTGGCCCCCAGGGCTCCCATCCGATGGGCAGTCAGCTTTCCCACCCGCCCAAATCCCAGGATGAG
>VOFB01002768.1_pt1 | contig 41705 bp, 85 predicted proteins | sample 5384141 | NCBI WGS metagenome assembly VOFB01 (sample SAMN12384721, study PRJNA508395) | human gut metagenome | isolation source: healthy gut A | host: Homo sapiens
TTCTGCAATCTCCCGGTACACCGGGCAGGTTTGCAGCAGACTCTGGTGATTGCCCCGGCCAATGACCCGGCCCTCCTCAAAACCAGAATCAGGTCCGCATGGCGGAGGCTGCTCACCCGCTGGGCCACAATCACCTGGGTTACGCCTGCCATCTCCCGGCGCAGGGGCCTGGCGCAGGGCGGCGTCAGTCCGGTAATCCAGCGCGCTGGAGGCATCGTCCAGCACCAGAATCTCCGGCTTTCCAGCCAGGGCCCGGGCAATGGCCAACCGCTGCTTCTGGCCGCCGGACAGGTTGTTGCCCCTGAACCGCCACGGGATGGCTCATCCCCTTTTTTGAAAGATGTAATCCGCCTGAGCCGTCCGGGCGGCCCGATCCACCTCCTCCTGGGGCAACTCCCTGCAAAACCGGATGTTCCCCGCCAGAGTGCCCCCATGATGAAGTCATTTTGAAACACCACGCCAAACTTGGGCCGCAGCTCCTCCGGGGATGGTCCGGATGTCCCGGCCTTCCAGAAAGACCGTACCCTCATCCGGGTCATAAAACCGGAGAAGCAGATTCACCAAAGTGGTTTTTCCACTGCCAGTGGCCCCCAGGATCCCTAGGGTCTGCCCCCCTGCTCCAGGGAAAACAGGTGGGAGAGATTATTGACACATGGTTATATGAGAAGCCACGTCCCGGAACTCCAAACAGGACCTGACCGTTCGGCGGAGGGAGCCACCGTCAGATCCTCCGGCAGCTCCAGCACCTCCACCACCCGCTTGGCGCTGGCCTCGCCCTTTGACCAGATGATGAAAATTTTGGTAACCCCCAGCATAGCGTTGAGAATCATGGTGAAGTAGTTCAGAAATGCAATGATCACACCGGGCTGGGTGAGTCCGCCGTTACCCGGAAGGCCCCGGCCAGGACCACGCCGGTGAGACCCAGGTTCAAAATCAGGGTGGCGGCAGGGAGTTGGTCAGAGCTGTAATGCCCCCACCTTCTGGTCCACCTGGCACAGCTGCTGGTTCACCTCGCCAAACCGGCGGGTTTCGTATTCTGTTTTGCTGAGGGCCTTGATCACACGAATGCCGGTGATGTTCTCTCTGACCACCTGGACCATCCGGTCCAGAATCCCCTGCTCCCTTGGTGTAAAGGGGCACGCTGGTTTTGGTCACAAAATACACCAGCAGCCCAATGAGGGGCAGGGGTGGCAATGAGCACCATAGCCAGCCCCGCATCCATATGCAGGGTGATACACACCCCGCCCAGAAGCAAAATCGGACCGCGAACCCCTAACCGCTGCATCCGGGCCAGGAGCTGGTTCATTGTAGGTGTCACTGGTGAGACGGGACACAGCGGAGGGCAGGGTCAACCCGTCCAGCTGCCGGGCGGAGAGCCGGTCCAGGCGCTGGAACAGATCGTGCGCAGGACCAGGGTAATTCTCCCGGCGCTGATGGCGGACATGCGGTTTGCCACAATGTTCGCTGACAGTCACAGGGCGGCGCAGAGTACCATAGCCCCGCCGGTGAAGAATGCCCCCGCCGGCTGCCGGTGGGCACCACGTCATCCAGAATGGTCTCCAGAAGATAGGGGATCAGCAGCTCCACCAATGCCCCAAAAAACTTGATGAACATGGCCAGCAGCATATAGCTATAGTAGGGGGGCGTATGTATTTGCGCAAGCCCGCCATATACTTCCCTCCTCTAGTCCTGGCCGATTCGGGCTGCTGCCCGGGCCTTCAGCTTCCCCAGGAGCAACTCCAAACTGCGCCGCTCCGCCTGGGTAAGATCCTGAGTTACCCAGGACTCCCATTGACCCAGCACCTGCCGGATCTCCGGCAGGGCTGCCTCCGCCTGCTCTGTAGGGGTACAGCTCCGTCACCCGCCGGTCGCTGTCACAGCACACCCGGCGGACAAACCCCGCCTCTTCCAGCACCGCCAGCTGCCGGGCCACGCTGCTTTTGTTCTGATAAATCCGCCGGGCCAGCTGCTCCTGAGAAATTCCCGGGCAATCGCAGATTCCCATAAGATAGCTGGCATGGCAGGACTTGAGTCCCAGAGCTGCCAGCCGCTCCGACCGGTACTGGGCGGCACACCGGGCAATGGAATCCAACTCCCCCATCAATAAAGACATATCCCACTCCCCTTACCGTTGCATCCGCAACAGTTGCAAGTGCAACAATTATAGCATGTTGCTTTTTCCACTGTCAACACTACAGGCAGTGCCAAATCTTATTTACGAACTGCCCCACTGCCTTCTGCTGCCAGCTCTGCATGCCGCTCAATCTGCTCTCCCCTCCGTCACCCCGTGATCTACATACACCCGCCGCCGGAGCCGGGCTATGTGCTTGCGCTTCTCCCGGAATCCGGCAGGGCGGCGGCCAGACCTGGGCCGAAAAGCCGGTGATGCAAGCTGCAAGGGCAGCGGCATGCCAGGGGGTAGGGGGCATCCGGTTGAACCGGCAGAACGGCCCGGTCTACTACCTCGATCCTTCCGGGTGGACGATCCGGAGAATTTCAGCCGGGGCGGTGTCCAGGATGGCGTTGGCAAGGAGCGTGGCAGTCTGAGGGTCTCGGTGGGAGACAGAAATAGAGAGGGCTTCCTGTGTCCCCCAGGCAGGATGGGAGACCATAGGCCGCAGGTCCTCTGCGGTGCAGTCCGGCCAGCTACTGTGCCGCCAGATCCAGAACCCGGTCGCTCTCCAGGAGAACCAAGCAGGTCTTGGCCAGTTTTTTGAGCGGCGGTGAGGCCGCGGAGGCGGTCCGGGATCGGCAGACTCGCTGCCGGGGATGGAGACATAGAGGGAGCCTGTGGCGGTGTATTGAGGCGGCAACCAGAACCGGCACAGACAAAAACCGAACATGCCGCCTAGAATTGCGGGGCCAGAAGGGACCCAGTGGGAGCCGCCGGATGATGGCCTGCGTAGCAGTTCACGGGTGTGAGGTGGACGTCTTTCCATGGATTTGTTTTACGCGCCGCCAGAAGGAAGCGCAGAATATGGGGCCGCATCCCCTGCAGAAGGAGGCGGCTGTTTTCCCGGAGGGGTGGGATGAGAAAGTTCATGCCACATTGGCCACCGCTTGGGGCCAGCAGCGTGGCCAGGGCGGCACCCAGAGGCCCCCAGGGGAATCAACAGCAGATTCAAAACCAGATTGACTGCCGCCCGGCGGCAGCCAGGTACTTCTCATACCGGAACTGGCGATGCGCTGCCAAAAAATACTTCGCGCGATGCCCAGGCAGGAGAAGGCAGGCCGCCAGGCCGCAACACATAGAATTCCCCAGGCCGGACAGTACGCCTGGCCGTAGAGAAGAAGCAAAGCGGGCGGGACAGCAGGCAGATCACCAGGGCGGCCAGGCAGGAGCCATACCAGAGTAAGGCCATGCACAGAGCGGCCAGCCCCTGACGAAAACCGGCAGGGTCCTGCCGGAACCGGGCCGGAGCAGGGGCCGGGCCGTTTCCACCAGAGCGGCGGGCACAAAGATCCACAGGGCGCTGATGGACCCGGCGGCTCCGTACAAGCCCACAGCGGCCTCCCCTGGCCATGGACGGAGCATCAGCCGGTCCGTTTGACCGTACAGGGCCACCAGTAAGGCCGGACAGGAGAAAGTGCCGCCCCTGGTTCCAAAGCGTCCGGGCTGTGGCGGAATCCCATCGCAGGGGCTGCTTGCCGGAGCTGCGGAGTAGGCCAAAATCAGGAGGGGCACTGCCACGGCGGCCTCAGGCCGCCGTGGGCCAGGCGAACCACCGGTTCCTGCCCCCCTCCCAGAAGCAGGCCGAGCTGGCACAGCCCGGCGGCGACAGCGGCAGCGCAGGAGATGAGAGCCGGCCAGCAGGACTGGAGCCTGAGCGGAACCAGTCTCCCAGAGGCTCCGCTGCCTGAAATACCAGGCTTGCACGCCGTAGAGAAAGCGCAACGGAAACCGCCTCTCCCTTGTCCTGTCCACTGCAAAGGAACCCCCACAGGACCAGAACTCCCAGGGAGGCGGCCAGCCGCATCCCCAGAGCGGGCCCAGGGCTACGCCGCTGTTCTGAGGGTGCAACACCAGCTCTGGGGAATCAGCACATCGTGCAGCCCTCAGGGTGCACAGGGCAGGAGAAGCCCTGTCACGGCGGCGGCGTATTGGATTTCCTCCAAAGCCGCCGGGACTGGGCAGCCCGGGCGGCGGTCATGCTTACCCCCGTGCAAAAAGAGCCAGGAGAATTTTTCCTCCGATGGTCCAGACGGCGTTGGCCGCAGGCTTCCCGGCGCTCATGGGAACCACCGGTCCGGCAGAATGGGAGCCGGGCTGCAGGGACCGTCGGAATAGAGCTTGGGGTGAGGGTTTCCCGCCAATATGCACCGGCATAGGGTCAGGAGCCGCTCCGCAGCCGCCTCCGGGTTCCACAGCTGGGTCATGGTGTCATAGGCGGCGGCGCCCATTCGGCGCTGCTCTTCCGGGTGGGTCAGAAGCGAAGACCGTCTGCCGGTGAGGTCGTCCAGGTTTCCGCTGGTACAGGCAGCCGTTTGCTCTGTGGCGCAGGAGATATGGGCGGCGCCGGCGGCGTGGCTGAAATTACGGCACAGGCGCTGCTCATGGCCTCATTCAGTACGGCTCCCCAGCCCTCCTGAAAGTCCGAGGTGAGGAGGAAGAGATTGGCCTGCTCCATCTCCTTGCGTACCGCCCGCCGGCGGCTGCGGCCCAGGATTTGAACCTGGTCCTCCAGGTGCTGCCGGTGATTTCCTGCTCCATGGCCTGCCGCTCCGGTCCGGTGCCCAAAAGGGTCAGGCGGAAGGGAAGAGCTGCCTCCTGGAGCCGCCCGGCCAGAGCGATGGCAGTGAGAGGATGCTTCCAGGAAAAGGAAGCGGCCTGCCCACAAGAGCGTCCCGTTGGGTCCTTCTGCGACAGGAGGGCCCTTTGCAGTGAAAGTGGACCTGGGGAAAATAGCCGAGCGGTAGGCCCTGCCTGGTAGCACCCGGCCCGGGCGGCGTCTGATGCCCCATAGGCGCTGGCGCAGAGGAGGTACAGGGGAGCCCGCCGGAAGCGGCCGTGGTGCAGCCAGGCCTCGAGCCCGGGCCCCGGGTGGGGGCCTGTTTTATACCACCGCCCCCGTACCGGAAGGTCAGCCGGTTTGACGCAGCCGGGGCAGAATCCAGCTGTCCGGGGCGCTGCCCAGGAGCACCACATCGCTACCCAGGGCCAGGTGGCGGCACCGGGCAGTAACTCCCGGCCCTGGTAGGCTGCAGCAGATAGGGCCGGTCCTGCTCCGGCTGGCCACCCCAGCCTCCACCTGCCCGGCTTGCAGGGGGCCGGGTTCCACAAAGTGGAAGCCTGCCCCCAGCCCGCCATAGGGGGCTTCTGATAAGGGACTGGTATGGTGGGTGAGAAGTTGGTAATGAAGGTCAGAGTCACAGCCGGTGGACCCCTCCCTCTGGACGGTGGTGGCTGGTTGAATGCTTCCGCCTCCTTCAGGGCACGGAGACGTTGGCCCCGGACGGCCCCCAGGAAGAGGAGGGCCGTGAGAAAGACAAACATTGGCCTCCATCACAGGCTCCACCATGGCGTTTAGCAGAAGAGCTGGAAGAGATTTGCCGCTGCATTTCGGGACCGCTCCCACCGGACTGCCTTCATGGTGCGGAAAGGCAAGGCTGTGCCGAAGCTCCAGCAGGGTAAAGGCGGAAAAAACAGCAGGAAAGGAAGGGCTCCCCCGTGGCAGTAGAGGTCCAGCCACAGGTTGTGGAACCAGGTGAAGGGCAACCCTGGGTGAGCCGGTTCCCACCTAGGGAAAGCGGAGCCACCGGCCGCCCCGGAAGAAGGCGCTCCAGATTTCCAGCCGGGACAGCCCCTCCCCCGGGTTCAGGGGCCGCCGGGTCAGGGGTAGGGGAGAGAGCCAGCTGCCCAGGCCCCAAAGCGTTTCTGGAGGGCCAGGGCCAGGAAGAGGAGGGCAAAGAGGATTCCGGCACACCGGCGGGGAGCTTGGTCCTCGGTGGGGCGCAGAAGCTATTTTCCAGGCCTGTGCGGCCAGGAGCAGGGCGCACAGAAGGGGCAGGGTACGGTTGGCAAAATACGCGCTTTCTTGCCAGGCAGCTCCCCAGACAGAGGAAGGCGGCCCATTTGCCGGCGGCCTTTCCGGAGAACACAGCCTGCCCAGGGCCAGGGCGGCGGCAGCGGTGAGGAGCATGCCGGTGCAGGTGACGGAGACCGGCTCCCCCGCCAGAAGTCCACAGCGGTTCTGCGCCGGGAGCGCCTCCTGCCAGCGGAGGCGGGCAAGCCAGTTTAGAAGGCCGTGGAGCCACATTCCCAGAGACGGAGCGGCCAGTAGCTGGCAAAAGCCACTGCAGCTGCCGGTGTGCAAAGCATAGGCTTTCCCCAGCCGGTAAAAGACCCAGGGCCCCAGAAGGTACAGGCGCAGCCCCGCAGGGAGAGGCCGCATAGTAAGTGTCGGCCAGAGCATAGAAGAGGGAGAAAAACAGAAGCAGGACCTCAGACCGGGAAAAAGTCCGTCCCTCAGCCCCCACAGCGCCAGGGGGAGAGGGCCGCGAGCAGGAGGAAAAGACCCAGGCCCGGTTCCAGGCTCCCAGGCCGAAGAGAAACAGGGAGCAGCAGCATCGGGCGCTCCCAAATTCTGGGATGGTGTTTCATAAGACCTCCTGACGGGTGACGGCTCTGTAAAGCGCCAGATAGTCTTCTGCCATTCTTTGGCAGTCCCACAGACCCGCGCCCGTTCTACGGCTGCTGGAAGGGGAGACGGCAGCTCCAGCAGTGCACGCTGCATAGAGGGAATGTCCCCGGAGGAAACCGCCGTTCCCAGCCCCGGGAGAATGGTTTCCGCCACGCCGCCTACGGAGAAGCCCACCACAGGAGTGCCGCAGGCGGCGGCCTCCAGGCAGACCGTGGGGAAGTTGTCCTGGCGGCTGCACAGGACCAGGGCGTCGGCGGCGGTATAGAGGACCGCCATGTGCTCCCGCCCGGAGACATGGCCCAGCACGGTGAATTGTCGGGCCCGCCGGTGCAGCGACCACCAGCGGCGAGAAACCGGAGGGGGAAGGCCCGGCAGGACCGGGCCAGCTCCAGGAAGAGATCAAACCCCTTTTCCCGGGAAAAGGCGGGAGCGGCAAAGAGGACGACTCTTTCTTCCGGGGAATGGACAGCGCCCGGTGCAGATCGGCCGCCTCCTGCCGCCGGGGGGCGAAAGACGGTGGTGTCGATGCCGTTGGCAATGACGGTGACGGGGATTCCGGACAGGGCGGAGGAGGCTGCGGCGCGCCGGGCAATCCAGCGGGAGCAGCCCACCACAGTCAACCGGTTCCACCCTTCATAAATCCCCGGAGACGCCGCCAGGCGGCCGCTGTCCGGTTTCCCAGAAGGCAGGTAGTCTCGGGAGTGGTCGGACGCAGACGCCGCAGTGCTCTTCCAGCCGCTGCAGGGGGCCTGCGTGGCTGCAGCCTCCGGTGTAGGGAAATTCCGCATGGAGGGTGAGGACGGTGGAATTCCACTTTGTTTCAGGTCCTCCAACAGGAGGTACAGATTGCAGAAGTGCCCGTTGAGGCATTGCAGATGCACCACATCCGGCCCGATCCGGTGAATCCGATCCAGAAGATGCCGGGTGGACCGGATGCAGCGGCCATAGGGCAGCCCCGCAACTCCGGGCTGCAAGCCCCTGGGCCCGGGCCGTACCAGCTGGGGCAAATCCGGGCCACATGGGGATCTGCGCTCAGAGGCCCCCGGCCGTAAAGCACGGCGGAGCGGTGCCCTCTGGCCAAAAGGGCCTGATGCAGGTCCCGGGTGATGTTGCCGGTGCTTCCCACGCCGTAGACGCAGTTAATCTGCAAAATGTTCATGGCATTTCCTCCAAGCCGGAAACCAGGGCCAGGCAGCGGTGGCCCTGCCTGGCTTCCGGGGGCGGGTCGCGCCGGTAATCTCCGTATTTGCGCCGGAGATAGCTGTCGTATCCCGTGGAATTCGCACCTCCAGCCCCTGGAACCGGGCGGGAGCGCCGGCTCGAATTCCTCACTGGGGGCATAATCCAGCTTTCCCTGCCAATTGCCGTGGTTAACCAGAAGGGCGCTGCCGGCGACAGGGTATTGGGCGATCATTCGCTCATAGGCGGCGGCAATGACCGCCGTCCGCCGGTGACAGCCCAGGAGGCGGAGCAAGGGCCGGAAAAGGGACCCGGGCTCGGAGAAGGCGGAGGCCAGAAGGCGGCGGTAGCGGCGCTTCTGCCGCTCCAGACGCCGCTGCCGGGCCGGCTCCGCCGGGTAGCCGTCCAGGGGGAAGAGGTCGATGAAAATCCCTGGTGAATGGGAAGGTCCCGGGCAGACGCTTCCAGGAAGAGGGTGCCGGAGAGGCGGAGCTTGCTGTAGATGGCGGGAAAGGCCGGGTCGGTTTTATAATTTTGAAGAAAAATGTGCCCGGGGAGGAGGGCTGGAGCCTGCGCCAGAAATACTTCGTAATCGTGCCGCAGCATGGCGATGTCCATATCGTCGTCCCAGGGAATGAACCCCTGATATTTGACGGCCCCCAGGGCGCTGCCACACACCAGAAAATAGGGGAGCTTCAGCTGGCGGCAGACCTGCAAAAAGGCCTGAAACAGCTCCAGCTCCCGTTTTTGCAAGGCGTTCATGGCCGGTCCCTCCTGTTACCCCATGCGGCTTCCGCCAGAACGGTGTGGAGCAGCCTGTGGATCTGGTCGGGTCATGGTTCTGGGCTGCCAGACGCCGGGCGTTGGCGGTATTCGGCCCGGAGAGACTCCTGAGTCAGGGGCCTTCAGGAGCCCCTGGGCCAGGCTGGCCTCTGAGGTGATCACAAAAGCGGCCTTCTGCTCCCGGAGGTAGCGAATGGAGGCAGCGCCTTCCGGCCCATAGGCCAGACTGGAGGGCGTAGGCCAGGTAGTCCGCCAGCTTGGTGGAGATGGGAGGAAACCTGCCGAAAGATCGTCTGGAGCAAAAGGACTCGGCATGGATGAGGAGAAAGCTCTCAGCGATCTGCTCTGCGACCTGAGTGCCCGGGATGGCGCCGCAGAAGCGGAGACCGTTTTCCGCTGTCAGATGTGGCAGAAGGTGGCGGCAGTCCTCCCGGGAGTAAATTTCAATCTCTGCGGGAAGGCCCGGCAGGGCCAGGGCGCGCAGAGCCCGGCCTATGGCCGCCAGCTGCCGCCAGCGCCCCAGGCCCAGGTTGCCGAAGTACCGAATGGCGTTTGGCCTGCCTGCAGCAGGGGCGGAGGTCCGTAAGGGGTATAGAGCTCCCGACAGGGGAATGGAAAAAGCGGGGCGCATAGGACTCCGACATGGCCCGGCAGGTGGTAAACAGGCAGGGACTGCCGGCCAAAAGGCGGCGGGCCCATTGCATGCGCAGGCGATGGTACAGAAGCTCCAAAGGGAGCCCTTGGGCCTGGTGTAGACGCCGTCGTAGCAGATGGCTACCACCGGCAAGCGGTACTGCCGGGCCAGACGGAAGGCAATCCGGTGGGAAAAAACGGACCTTCCGGGGCAAAGAAAATGACCTCAGGCCGGGCTTCCTCCACCCACCGGGAGAGGGCAGGGGGAAAACCAGGGGACAGGGCCCACAAAGCGTCCCGGAGCAGGCCGGGAACCGGGCTCCGGCAGGTGTGCCCCCAGCCGGTACAGAGGGGGCGCAGGGAGGCGGGGGCAGGACCGGTATCCCCGCCGGACTCTAGGGGGCTCCCAGGCCGGCGCCGGGTCCAAAAGGCCCGGAGGACGTCTACGTCTGTGACGCGGAAATAGCGGCGGCACAGGGAAAGCTGTGGCTCCTCGGGGCAGAAATAGAGCTGACTCAGGCGGTCCGGGTCCCAGCCGGAGAAGAGCCCTGCCAGAGAGCGGCCCATGTTGTTGCCGGTGGAAAAACATTGTGACTGATCACCAAGACGCGGGGCTGGTTCACAGGGCAGGCCCCCTTCGCTTTGCCGGGGGGGCCAGGCAGATTTTCCCGTATTTGACCAGGCTGCGGCGGAGATAACAGAGCATGTAAAACGCTGTTTGGGCCGAAGAGACCCAAAAACCGATAGGTTTGCACATTGGCCGCCGCAGAACGCGACTTGTTGCCGGACTTGGACCGGAGCCGCCCAATGCGGACGGTATGCAGGGGCAGGTCAATGCCCCCAGCCGCCGCCCTTGGCGGAGCATGGAAGCCAGTCCAGAAAATCCTCGTGAAAAACCGACGGATTCATGGGAAACTGCTGGCACCACCGCTTTTTCACCAGGATTCCGGAGCAGGGAGATGAGGTTTTGGCGGGTAGCTGTGGGTAGGCAATGGATTCCGGGACATGAAAGCAGGAGCGAATTTTGCGCCCTGCGGTGTCCATGAAGTCGTAGCCGGTATAGACCAGGTCCACAGGGTGGATCTGCAAGTATGCGACCTGCCGCGCCAGCTTGTCCTGCCGCCACCGGTCGTCGCTGTCCAAAAGGCGATCCAGCTGTGTTGGGCCAGGGCAACGCCCCGGTTTCGGGAGCGGGCCCTCCCAGGTTGGCGGGGTTGCGGTAGTAGTGCACCCGGGCGTCCCGGCTGCAAAGGCCTGGGCAATCCGGGGTGTGACGTCGCTGGAGGCGTCGTCGATGATGAGAAGCTCAAAGCTTCCATAGCTCTGGTTCAGTACGGACTGCACGGCGGCGGGGAGGAAAGCCCCGGCGTTAAAAAGGCAGGGATTACGACGCTGATGGGCGGGGAGTCCATGGGTCACACCTCATTTCCGAATGTCCTGGGTGGCATAGCTTTGCAAAATGGCGGCCACTTTGCCGGAGACCTTCTCATCCGGATAGTCCGGCACCGGGGCGCCCAGGTCTTTTTGTGCGGCCATGGAAATGGCTGCCTCCACGGCAGGGAGTACCTGCTCTTTCCGGACACCGGACAGGAGGAAGGCACGGCGCTCCAAAGCTTCGGGCCGCTCGGTGACGGGGCGGAGGCTGACGGCGGGGAAGGGAAGGCCGTGGGTGCGGAAGAAGCTGCTCTCCTCCGGCAGGTACCGCTGTCGGAGAGAACGCAGAGGGCGTCCAGCTGCAGCCGGTTGTAATCGTGAAAGCCCAGAGGCGGGTGGACCCGGACCAGGGGTGGAGGATCGGGATGGAGCTCCAGCCGCTTCTTGGCCCTGGGATGGCAGGCGTACAGGACAGGCTTGCCGTATTGCTCTGCCAGGCAATTGACGGCGCCCAGCAGGGGAGAGAACGCCTCCTCTGTGTCAATATTTTCCTCCCGGTGGGCTGAGAGGAGAAAGTACCCTTGGGGCTCCAAACCCAGGCGTTCCAGCACCGGACTGGCCTTGATTTGCCCCAGATGCGCCGACAGGACCTCCGGCATGGGGAGCCGGTTACAAAAATCCGGCCCGGCGGTAGACCCATGGCCAGGAGATTCCGGCGGGCATGCTCAGTGTAACACAGGTGATAGTCGGCGGTGACGTCTACGATCCGGCGGTTGATTTCCTCCGGCACCCGGCTGTCAAAGCAGCGGTTTCGGCCTCCATGTGAAAGATGGGAATTTGCAGCCGCTTGGCAGAGATGGCTGAGAGGCAGGAGTTGGTGTCTCCCAGAAGCAGGACCGCGTCCGGCCGGAGCTCCTGAAGAAGCTGGTAGGACTGGGAGAGGACGTTCCCCAGGGTCTGCCCCAGGTGGGAGCCGGCCACATGGAGCTGCCGGTCCGGTGGCCGCAGGCCCAGGTCCTGAAAGAAGATCCCGTGGAGTGTATAGTCCCAGTTCTGCCCGGTGTGCACCAGGGTTTGCCGGAAATACCGGTCGCAGCACCGGATGACGGCAGAGAGCCAATGATTTCCGGCCGGGTTCCGACGATGGTCATGAGATGCAGGAGTCATGGCTTACACCTCCTGGGGATAGGTATCGGGATGGTCGGGATCAAAGCAGGCGCTGGCCCAAAGGATGGTCACCAGATCGGCGCTACCCCGGTTTTCTATGGTGTGGGCATAGCCCGGCGGAATGTCCACGGCGGTGATGCAGCTTCCGGAGACGGGGAAGGACAGAAGGTCTCCTCCGGGACTGCGAAGGCGGATCATCCCTTCTCCTTGGATGACCCAGAACTTCTCCGCTTTGGTTTGGTGCCAGTGGTTGCCCCGGACGATGCCGGGCCGGGTGATGCTGACGGAGAGCTGCCCCCGGTCTGGGGTGCGGAACAGCTCGGTGAAGCTGCCGCGCAGGTCTTCGTGCATGACATGGGGCCGGAGCAGCTCCTCCTGGGGGAAAGCTCAGGTAAGTGGCATAGAGCTTCCCGGCAAAGGGGAATCCAGCAGCGGGAGGGTCCCCTCCGCCCGGCTCCGGGCGAAGGCGGCCAGAAGGGCCAGAATTTCCCCAGTGTAATGGGAAAAACCTCAGAAACACGGCAGAATTTGCCCTGGCGATTGGGGGAACCGGCCAGGCAGCGGAGCAACTCCTCCACCACATCGTCCACGTAGGCCAGATGCAGCAGCTGCCCTGGATTCTGGATGGTGACCGGAAGCTCCCGGGCCGTGCGGTGGCAGAAGGTAGCGACGGCGCTGTTGTAGTCCGGGCGGCTCCACTTGCCGTAAATGTGAGGGCAGACGGTACAGAAAAACCTCCGCACCGGTTTCTGCGCTGTAGCGCAGAAGGACCTCCTCGGCGGCCAGCTTGCTCTGACCGTAAGGCGTGGGGGAACCGGCCTGAACGGAGGAGGCGAACAGCACACAGGGCAGGGACGCTCCGCCAGGCGGGCGAGGAGGACTTTGGTGAAGTCAAAGTTCCCCTCCCAAAAGGCTTCGGATTGGGGCCCGGTTTACCAGCCAGATGGAAGACAAACTCCGCCTCCCGGCACCAGCGGGGAGAGATCGATGGAGTATCGGTGGCAGGACAGAACCTGGGGGCGGCGGGAGAGGGAGGGTTTCAGTCCGGCCAAGGTTTCGGCCCAGAAATCCCCGGCCCCGGTGACCAAGACCTTCATAGGCGTCCCTCCCTGGTAGAAGGGCCCGGATTTCCGGCAGCTGCAGCAGTTTTCCCGAATTTGGGAGACGTCCAGCCGGAGGGCCCGGTCGGAGGAAAAAGGCTCCCCAGCGCGGTGGGGACAGCCGGGGTGAGGCCGTAGTGCAGGTCCCGGCGGTCCTGGGGAATGCGGAAGCAGGCGCCACAGTCGAGCGACGGCGGCTTCCTCCGCTGTCAGGAGGTTTCTGCCAGTTTTTCCCCATGGCGAGCGCCCAGGATAACGGAGGAAACGGACCGTCCCAGGAGCTCCAGCAGGGGCCTGGGCCAGGTCCCCCAGGGTGCATGCCGGGGCCTTTCGAACCAAATGTCCCCGGGCTGCCCCTGGGTCAGGGGCCAGAAGGACCAGGTCTATGGCTTCGTCCATGGTCATGAGGAACCGGGTCATGGCGGGCTCTGTCAGGGTGAGAGGGCCGCCGGAGGAGATTTGCTGCAGAAACAGAGGGATGACGCTGCCCCGTGTGCCCATGACATTGCCACACCGGGTGCAGGTGATCCGGGTACGACTCGGCCCCAGGGAGGCGGCTTTGGCAAGAGCGGCTTTTCCATGAGGGCCTTGGAAGCTCCCATGGCGTTGATGGGATAGGCGGCCTTGTCAGTGGAGAGGCAGACCAGGGCCTTCACCCCGGCGGCTGCGGCGGCCTCAGCACATGTTCTGTGCCCAGTACGTTGGTTCGGACGGCCTCGGGAAAAATTCACAGGAGGGTACCTGCTTGAGGGCGGCGGCGTGAATGACGTAGTCCGCCCCCTCCATGGGGCCCGAAGGGAACCCGGCTCCCGCACGTCGCCCAAGTAAAACCGGAGCTTTCCCCAGGAGGCGGGGTGGCGGATTCGGCAGAGATTGCGCATGTCGTCCTGCTTTTTTCATCCCGGGAGAAAATGCGGATTTCTCCGATGCCGGTCTCAGAAGGCGGGCGACGGCGCCGTTGCCAAAGGAGCCGGTCCCGCCGGTAATGAGCAGGGTCTTTCCTGAAAAATCCGGATGCATAAGCTGAACCTCCGTGAGATGCTTTGATTTCCCAAAACATGATTATCTAAATAGAAGTATAATCAAAAAATGCCGGAGATGTCAACAGGTGATGTGAAAGATTCGCCTCGCGGAGAGAAAAAAAGGGCTTGACTGAAAGGGTACTTTAAGGTGTATGATACAAAAAAAAAACCCGGCTCCAGAAAAGAGAGCGGGCTTTCCGAACTTTGAAAGGTGGTATTGGATGGAACGGGCAAAGGTTTATTTTACGCCGGAGATTTCTCCGGATGCACTGCAGCGGATGTATCATGCCTTGGAGCGCTCCCCTGACGGGCAGGGTGGCGGTTAAGATTTCAACCGGTGAGCCGGGCGGCCCAACTTCCTGCAGCCGTCCCTGATCCGGGGGTTGGTGGAGGAGCTCCAGGGTACCATTGTAGAGTGCAACACGGCCTACGCCGGGCGGCGGAACACCACCGGGGAGCACTGGAAGGCCATTGCAGAGCATGGTTTCCTGGACATCGCCCCTGTGATATCATGGATGAGGACGGGAGCTTTCGATTCCGGTGAACGGAGGCAAGCATCTGACGGAGAACTTTGTAGGTGCCCATTTACAGCGCTACGACTCCATGCTGCTGCTGTCCCATTTCAAGGGCCACGCCATGGGCGGCTTCGGCGGGGCGCTGAAGAATATGTCCATCGGCGTTGCCTCCGCCCACGGCAAGGCCCACATCCATGGGGTGGGGGTGCCGGAGAATCTCTGGACTGCAGACCATGATTCTTTCCTGGAGTGTATGGCCGAAGCCGACAAGGCGGTTATGGACTATCTGGGCAGGGGAGAACCTGCTGTACATCAACGTGGCCAACCGGCTGTCTGTGGACTGTGACTGCGACAGCCACCCGAAGGAGCCGGAAATGGCGGATTTGGGGATCTTTGCTTCCAAATGGACCCGGTAGCCCTGGACCAGGCCTGTGTGGATGCGGTCTACCGGTCGCCGGATCCCGGTAAAAGCGGCGCTCATTGAGCGGATGGAGTCCCGGAACGGCATCCACACGGTAGAGACGGCGGCGGCCCTTGGCTTGGGCAGCCGGGACTATGAAGCTCATTTGCCTGTGAGGGGGGACGGTGGAATGAAATATCGGACGCTGGGCCGGACCGGCCTTTTGGTCAGCGAGATTGGCATGGGCTGCGAGGGCTTTGTGGGAAAGTCCAGGCAGACGGTGAGGGAGTTTATAGACCGGATGGAGGCGGCGGGGATCAACTGCATAGACTTGTATTCCCCGGATCCGGACTTTCGCTCCAACCTGGGGGGCGGCCCTCCAGGGACGGCGGGAGAAATTTGTACCCAGGCCCACCTGTGCACCATTTGGAAGGACGGCCAATACAAATTTTGGGGAAATCGAAGAGGTGCGGGAGGGATTCCAGGATCAGCTGCAGCGCCTGGGCACAGACCATGTGGAAATTGGTATGATTCACTATGTGGACTCTTTGGCGGACTGGGAGGCGGTTTGTTCCGGCCCTGTGATGGCCCTATGCCCGGGAGCTGAAGGAGCGGGGAATCATCAGGGGCCATCGGCCTGTCCAGCCACAATCGGAGGCGGCCCCTGGCGGCGGTACATACGGGGGCTTGTGGATGTGCTGATGTTCAGCGTCAATCCCTGCTATGACCTGCAGCCTGCCGGGGGAGGATGTGGAGGCCCTCTGGAGCGAAACGAGCTATGAAAAGCCCCTGGTGAACATGGACCCGGAGCGGCAGCGCCTGTATGAGACCTGTCAGCGTCTGGGGGTGGGCATTACGGTGATGAAGGGCCTTTGGGGGCAGGGAGACCTGCTCCGGGCAGAGCTCTCCCCGGCAGGGGTGGCCCTGACTCCCAACCAGTGCATCCACTACGCCCCTGACCCGCCCGGCGGTGGCCTCCGTTCTGGCAGGGGCCCGGACCCTGGAGGAGCTGGAGAGCAGCCTGGCCTATGAGACCGCCAGTGACGGGGAACGGGATTTTGCAGCCGCCTTTGCTGCCATGCCCAAAATCAGCTGGCAGGGGGCACTGCATGTACTGCGGCCACTGCGCCCCCTGCCCCATGGGGATTGACGTGGCGTCGGTCACCAAATTTTGGCATTTGGCTGTGGCCCAGGGAGGTGCCGGAGACGGTGCGGGGAGCACTATGCCGCCCTGCCTCATACGGCGGGGGAATGTGTGGCCTGCGGCGCCTGCGAGTCCCGGTGTCCCTTCAGGGGTTCCCGTCATAGAGAATATGAAAAAGGCTGGGGCTCTTTTTGGAGCATGAGGGTCCGCCGGAATAAAGTAAGCCTTCGGCTGGGATACAGACTTTCCTGTATCCCAGCCGAAGCTCACTTTCGCCACGCCTTAGAACGTTCCGTTTAGTAATTTGGTTTTGAAATGTTGTTATTCACTTACTACGCTGATGCGCTTCTGAATGTTGCCTCCATTTACAGCCTCATCCACCATGGCGATGGCGTAGTCGGCATAGCTGATCATGCTCTCACCCTTGGAATTGAGTGTCAATTCCTCGCCGCCGAGGATGTACTTGCCGGTGCGCGCACCGTCTGCCGGAAATCACCGGCAGGGCTGATATAAGTCCACTTGACATCCCTGCGCGCACGAAGCTCGCCCAGAGCCTTTGCCATTGCTGCGGCGACGGGCTTGAAGACGTCTGGGAAGTCCGGGCCGTCAGCCACGCAAACAGTGTGTTCAGGATTTACATACAGACTGCCAGCGCCGCCAACTACAATCAGTCGAGTATCCGTGCCGGAGAGGATGTCGCACAGGTGCTTCAGAGAGGTGCTGTGTTGGGGAAGTGTTTCCTCCGTCCACGCTCCGAACGCGTCAATCACCACGTCAAAGCCCTTCAGGTCAGCAGCAGTCAGGTCGAACAGATCCTTTTTCAGAACCTCCTGGGCCACGGTGGTATTGTCTCCACGAACAACGGCGGTCACATCCAGCCCTCTGTTTACGGCTTCCTTTACGATGAGCTTACCAGCTTTTCCGTTTGCACCAATCACTGCAAGTTTCATTTTGAATTCCTCCTGATATGTTGGATGATTGTTTGTTTTAGTTGAGCCTGGGAGCGGCCGTTCTCCTCAGCTCTTGCCTATATCATAGCCGGGAAACTTTTAGCTGTAAAAGTAAGCACAATATTGTGCCGTAATTACCAAAAAGGAAACTATGGGATAGTTACCAGGAGGAAACAATTGGGCAATTTTTTTCTGAAATGGCAATGAATTCTGCAAAATGGGGAGGAAAAGTGAGAAAAAGGGAAAAGAAAAAATTTGAAGCTTGTAGCAACCTGCCTGAGGAGGGACAGTCATGAGAGGGACTGCTGCAGTCAAGTCCAATCCCGCCCGGAGCATGGATGCAGACAAGGCCTGAAGGCCATGGGTCTCTGCCGCTGTGATTGTTACACAGCACCGGTGGTGTGCAAAACAATTCCATAGATACAGCGCTGCGTGCAGCTACATTGACTGCCAATGGGGGCCGTGGTGATAAGGTACAATAAGTTGCGCATAATTTTTGGCGCGAATAGGCAGTGACTGAACGTCCACCGCGTGGGACAGTTCGTCTCCTGAAACCCGGCAATGTTCTCGAGCAAGTATTTCTGCAACGCGCTTATCTTTCGGATAGGAAATACATATCACTTTTGAATCGATTGTACCGTAGACCATGTACCGCACCTATTTTTGTCAATGTAGAATCATCAATGCCTCCCAGGCTTAAAACAAAAAACTTCTTAACATGGGATGTTGCAAGAAAAAAGAACGCCGGAGCAAAGTCTCCTTTGCTCCGGCGTGGTGCAAGAGAGGAGACTCGAACTCCCACGGCGGTTGCCACACGCACCTCAAACGTGCTTGTCTACCTATTCCAACACTCTTGCAGCTGACTTACAGCTTGATTATTATAAAGGAACCCGGTTGATTTTGTCAACAGCTTTTTCGGCAAAAAGTCAGGGGCTGCTGAATTTACTTTTCTGCCGTGCCTGGGGGGGATGGCTTCCCTTGGAGGCCGCACCCTACGCCTCGAGGGAGCAGACAGGAGCTACGGTACCCCCTGTAGGGGCGCTGTCGCGCCAGCGCTCTCCGGGTCTTTCTCTTATGACATTGGGGCTGCCCAAACGCTTGTTTGAGGCAGCCCCCTTTCGCCGGGGGAAGGTCCGTGATACAAGGAATTTTGATATGGCTCAGTCCGTCTTGGCCTGGAGCCACAGCTCCTCCATCCGCTGGTTTACGGAAGCGGGCAGGAAGAGGAAACTGGTGCCCTTTGGAAAGGGTCTCTTCGCTGGGGTAGGCCACTTCGCTGGCTACCACCTCCCGGGTCCATGAACTCCTTGGCGGCAGTCTCTGGGGTGCCATAGCCCAGGTAGTCCATGTTGCCACCGGCGATTTCCGGCTTGCACAGGAAGTTGATGAAGGTCTCAGCGGCTTCTCTATTTTGACAGCAGGAGGGGATGCACATGGCGTCAATGAACAGGTTGAAGCCCTGGCTGGGGTGATAGAACGCCAGGTTTTCGTTTTCTTCCGCCATGGTCAGGAAGTCTCCTGCGTAGTAGGGGGCGATCCAGGCCTCTTCGTTCTCCATCAGGTCGAAAATTTCATCCATGACGTACTGCTGCACCAGGGGCTTTTTGCTCCTTTGAGCTTTGGGCGGCAGCCTGGAGCTCTCCGTCATCGGTGGTGTTGACGTCGTAGCCCAGGAGGTATTCGGCGATGCCGAAGGCGTCCCGGGAGTTGCCAAACATGAGGATTTTGCCGCTGTACTTCTCATTTCCACAGCAATTCCCAGCCGGTGAGGTCGGCCTCGTCTACATACTTGGTGTTGTAAATGATGCCCACGGTGCCCCAGGTGTAGGGGGATGGGTACTGGTGGTTTTCAGGTCGTAGCTGGTGTTCCGGTATGCTTCGTCACATACTGGTAGTTAGGGAATGTTGTCAAAGTTCAGGGGCAGGAGCATGTCTTCATCGATCATCCGGGCGATCATGTGGTCGAAGGGATGATGACGTCAACGGAGATGCCGCCGGTCTTCAGCTTGGGTACATGGTCTCGTTGGGTCATAGGTGGTGTAGTTGACGTGAATGTTGGGATATGCCTTTTCAAACTCGTCGATCACGTCAATGGAATCATCGTCGCCCTCGGCAATGTATTGGCCCCAGTTGTACACGTTGATGGTCACGTCCTGACCGCCCGATGTGGCGGATGGGGCGCTCTCTGCGCTGGGAGAGGGGTGGTGGCGAAGCGGCTGCATCCGGCCAGGCAGCCCAGGGTGAGAGCGGCGGCTAGAACCAGGGAACATCTTTTTTCATTACAAATACCTCCTAAATGGATTTGACTATGCTGCGCGACCTGCGTGCTGCAGGGTTTCCGGTGTTCTGCCCGGGCCTGAAGTACGTTCATGAGAATCATCAAAAGGAGAATCATGGCGAACAGCAGGGTGAAAAAGGGCATAGATTTTTAGGCTGCAGGGGTTTTTGGTGTAGTTGTAAATTTCCACCGGCAGGGTCACGTAGGACGGACCGTAGACGAAGTAGCTGATGACAAAGTCGTCCAGACTCATGGTGAAGGCCATGATGGCGCCGGAGACGATGCCGGGCATGATCTCGTGAATGGTGACCTTCCGGGAAAGCCTGGAAGGGAGTACACCCCAGATCAGGGCCGCCTCCTGCAAGGCCGGGTCCATCTGGGTCAGCTTGGGCATGACGTTGAGGATGACATAGGGAGGTTGAAGGTCACGTGGGCAATCAGCAGGGTCCAGAAGCCCAGAATGGTGTTGTTCCGCATCATGGCCCCGATGAATACGAAGAGGAGGGACAGGGACACGCCGGTGACAATGTCCGGGTTGGTCATGGGGATGTTGGTTACGGTCAGGATGAGGACCGGAGCCGGGGCCCCATCCGGTGGATGCCCAGGGCGGCGGCAGTGCCCATCACCGTGGCCAGGAGGCTGGAGAGCAGGGCCATTTCCAGGAGTTACCCAGAAGGGGCAAGAGCTTATTGTCCCGAAACAGCTCAGCATACCGCACCAGGGTGAAGCCTTCAAAATCCGTAATGTCCTTGCCGGTGTTGAAGGGAGGCCACCATGAGGACGAACATGGGCAGGTACAGGAAGAGGAAAATCAAGACGGTGTAGATTTTGTTTAGTCTTTTTCACACCATGACCCTCCCTTCGTTGTCGCTGCCGGCGAAGCGGTTCATGAGCCACACGCACAGGAAAATGAGAAGCATCAGTACCAGGGACAGGGCGGCGCCCAGGTTGGGATTGTTGGCGCTTTTGAACTGGCTTTCAATTACGTCGCCGATCATAGTGGTGCCGGTGGAGCCCAGCTTCTGGGAGATGTAGAAGGTGGACACCGCAGGGACGAACACCATGGTGATTCCGGAGATGATGCCGGGCATGGACAGGGGGAGGATGACCCGGGCAAATACATGCCGGCTGCTGCACCCCAGATCCTCTGCCGCCTCAATGAGCAGGGGTCGATCTTCATGATGACGGTGTAAAGGGGCAGGATCATGTAGGGCAGGTAGTTGTACACCATGCCCAGAATCACTGCGCCCGTGGTGCGGATGAGGGGCAGGGGGCCGATGCCGAACAGCCCCAGGAACTGATTGATGATGCCGGTATCCCGCAGCAGGCCCACCCAGGCCAGGGTCCGCAGCAGAAAGCTCATACACATGGGCAGCATGACCAGCAGGTACAGAAACCGCTGCACCCCAGGCCGCTGCCGGGCGATGAAATAGGCGACAGGATAGCCGATGACCAGACAGATGAGAGACGCAACCAGGGAGTACCACACAGAGCGCAGGAAGATCCTGGGAAAGGCGCCGGTGAAGATCTTGGACAGATTGTCCAGAGAGAACAGACCGGTGGCAGGATCAGTCAGAGCGTAGAACATCACAACGCCCAGGGGAATCAGGATAAAGACGGCCATCCAGATGACATAGGGGATGGTGAGGAAGAAGGTCCCCAGGACCACCGGCGAGGGGCGGTTTCGAGTTATTCTTCTGCATCTTCGGCATCCTCCGTCAGTTCGTCGTATTCGGCGGAGTAGGAGCTGTAGTCGCCGAACATGCCGGAGTATTCGCTCTTGGGCATGACATGGATGTCCTCCGGTTGAGACGGATGCCGATGACGGCCCCCGACAGGATGGTAATCCGTGGTCTGAATGAGCCACTTGAAGCCCTTAAAGTCCACGATGATGTCGTAATTCAGGCCCTTGAAGGTGACGGAGGTAACGGTGCCGGTGAGGTGGCCGCCGTCAGGGGCTACGATGTCAATGTCCTCCGGGCGGATGACCACGTCCACAGCCTCGTTTTTCTCAAAACCCTTGTCCACACAGGTGAAGCTGCGGCCGAAGAACTTCACCAGGCAGTCGTCCAGCATTACGCCGTCCAGGATGTTGCTCTCCCCAATGAAGTCTGCCACGAAAGGCGTTTTCGGCTCGTTGTAAAATGTCCTCCGGACGGCCGATCTGCTGGATACGGCCTTTGTCCATGACCACGATGGTATCCGACATGGCAAGGGCCTCTTCCTGGTCGTGGGTCACGTATATAAAAGTAATCCCCATAGCCTGCTGAATGCGTTTGAGCTCGTTCTGCATGTCCTTACGCAGACGCAGATCCAGCGCGCCCAGAGGCTCGTCCAGAAGCAGCACCTTGGGTCTGTTGACCAGGGCGCGGGCGATGGCCACCCGCTGCTGCTGCCCGCCGGACAGGGAGGTGATTTTTCGGGTTTCATAGCCCTTCAGACTGACAACCTCCAGCATCTCCGTGACACGCCGGTCGATCTCGTCTTTGGGGAGCCTGGCAATCCGCAGGCCAAAGGCGATGTTGTCATACACATCCAGATGGGGAACAAGGCATACCGCTGGAACACCGTGTTGATCTGCCTTTTTATAGGCGGGGACGTCGTTCATGCGCGTACCGTCGAAGAGAACATCGCCGGAGGTAGGCGTCAGAAACCCGCCAATGATGCGGAGAGTTGTGGTCTTCCCACAGCCGGATGGGCCCAGAAGGGTCAGAAATTCATGGTCGTTGATATAGAGATTGATGTTGTCTAAAATTCGTTCACCGTCAAATTCCATCACCAGGTTTTTCAGACGGATGAGTTCTTTGGACATTTATCCTCCCCATTCCTTTGTTGTGATGTGCCGCACCCCGCGCATTTGGGTACAAACAGATATATGTATATATGAAATCCCCCTTTTGTCAATAAAAAAACGCAACATTTTTTTGTGCAATTTTCCGAAACAAAGGGAGGACCATTTTAGGCAAAATATTCCCGTGGCAAAGGATCCTCTCCACCTGAAAAGACTGGCCGTTCAGGTAAGAAAGAAGCCCGGCATCGGTGGTGAACCGGAAGGTCAGGCGGTAGGCGTACAGGGCCTGATAGCGCCGGTCCTGTCCCTTTTCCAGCTTGCCATACTTCCCGTCGCCCAAGAGGGGATGGCCTGCGTGAGCAAACTGGGCGCGGATCTGATGGGTCCGTCCGGTTACCAGCTCGCACTCCACCAGGGACAGGCCGTTTCGGGACTGAAGCGTCCGGTAGTTGGTCAGGGCGGTTTTGGAGCCTGGCTGAGGCTTTGCTGTGACGTAGACCCGGTTTTTGGACGGCATCCTTGAAAATCTGCCCACGCAGGGTCCCCTGGGGCGGGATCATGGTCCCGTGAATGACTGCCAGGTATCGCTTGTCCAGCTCCCGGTCCTTTACCTTTTGGTTGAGAATCCGCAGGGCTTCGGCATTTTTGGCGGCGATGACAATGCCGCCGGTATTCCGGTCGATCCGGTTGCACAGGGCCGGGACAAAGGTGGACTCCCGGGGCCGCCATGCTCCTTTGGCATAAAGGTAAGCCTGGATATGGTCAATGAGGGGTCTTGCCATATTCTGCGCCGTCATGGGGATGGACGGCCAGGCCGGGCTGCTTGTCCACCAGGAGGATGTTTTTCATCCTCGTAAACAATGTGCAGCCTGGGAGATGTCACGGTGAGATAGGCGTTGTCCGCCCGGGGGCGGTCAAAAAATTCGTCGTTGATGTATAGCTGCAGGCAATCCCCTCTGCCAGCCGGTCGTCCCGCTGAACCCGGGCTCCGTTTCGCTTGATGCGCTTGATGCGGATGTATTTCTGGGCCAAGGAGGCTGGAAGGAGGGCACTGCCTTGGCCAGATACCGGTCCAGCCGCATCCTGCGTCGTTTTTTCAATCCGAAGCTCTTTCATGCTCGCCCTCCTTCCTTTGCTCCATCATGCCCTATAGGATGGGGAAAGTCAAGAGAAATTTTCTCAGGCTCGGGAGAGGAACTTGCAATTCTCAACAAGGCATGAGCTGCATGAGCTGGGATTTGTGCATTTTGCACAATTATTTTGGCTTTTTCGCTTGAGTAGTTGCATCTTTTTCCGCTGGGATGTAAAATAAAATTGTTTTAAAACTGTTTTACAATGGGTTTGGCCCGCTGAGAGGGTGGCCGTAGCCTTCTGCAGCGTGTTAATACAAATTTTTATGTAAGGAGAAGAGCAAAATGAAAGATAACGTCAAACGTCTGCTGGCCTTTGTGCTGGCGGCTGTGATGCTGGTGTCTCTGTGTCCGACACTGGGCGTCTCCGCAGCCACTGCAGAGCCTGAGGCAGAAGCAGCCCAGGGTGAGACCAGCAACTCTTACGAGCCCTGGAAGCACGGCTACCGCCTGGTAGATGTGCTGAATTGGTCTCCGGAGACCGACAACTATGGAGAGGAGCCCGGGCGCGGGTTCCTTCTGCAGGAGCGCAACGAGCCCTTCACCGCCACCCAGGCCAACCCGAACCTGAAGTCTGAGGCCCAGGTTTATAACGTGGCCATGGGCAACTACCGTTCCACTGACACGGCAGAGGCCCCTGGAACGGCGGCCAGTACTACGATGATTTCTCGTACAACCTGTTCAAGTTCTGGCAGTATACCGATTACATCGGCGCCGGCGGCCGGCCCACCACGGGCTTCGACGCTGTGACGGCCAAGGAGCAGGAGCGGTATGAGTATGGCGTCATCGGCATCCCCATCGCCGCCTTCATCAACACCGCTCACAAAAACGGTGTCAAGGCCATTGCCGAGTACTTCATCCCCAGAGACCCCCAGTACACCGAAGAGTGGCTGTACAAGGATGAAAACGGCGAGTTCCCCTATGCCAAGAAGATGGTGGAGATTGCCAGATATTACGGCTTTGACGGCTACTTCAACAACCAGGAGGGGGCCTTCGATCCTTCTCTCATCCCCCTGTTCAAGGAGATGATCCAGTACCTGCGCAGCTAGGGGGCACTTACATTCAGTGGTATGCTTCCATCGCCACCCAGGCGGACGGCACGGTGGACGGCGTGGTTCGCTATCGGAACATGCTGGATTACCGGAACCGGGATTGGCTCATGGACGATACCCAGGGCCGTGTGGCCGATTCCATGTGGCTGAACTACTGGTGGAACTGGAAAATGATCGACGAGTCCGTGGAGCTGGCGGAGTCTCTGGGTCTGGATCCTTTGAATCCCTGTTCCTGGGCGTGGAGTGCGGCTACGGCCGGTTCGAGGGCAGCGCCCTGTACAGCAGCTCTGCCTATCCCGACATTGGCCAGTGCCAGTCGGAGGCAACTGTCAAATATCTGGACTGGATCCTGGATGACGACGGCAACCCTCAGATGAGCCTGGCCCTCTGGGGCGGCGACTTTGTCCATGGCTTACGGCAAGGTGGACAACCTCCGCTATACCGATGGGTATCAGTGGATCTCCGAAGAGCGGGGCGTATGTGGTACACCAGCCCCCAAGGAGAGCGCCGTAGATCACTCTCTCGACAACATCGACCGCACCGACGTGGAGGTTGGCGTGGATCGTGAGGTTGTGTGGAAGGGCCTGTCCCGGTATGTGGCGGGCGGTCTGCAATCAATGGCTCCGTGTTCAACACGGACTTCAACAACGGCCATGGCATGCAGTACTTCCTGAACGGCCAGGTCTCCCGGGATATGGAATGGTCCAACATGAACCTCAGGACTTTATGCCCACCTGGCAGTGGTGGGTGGAGAGCGAGGCACGACCGCTCTGAACCTGGATTGGGACTACGGCGAAAAAAGCAGGAGAAGGTTCTCCTGGACGGCACCACCGGCTCCTTTGATTACAAGCAGATTGGCGCTTACAACGGCGGCTCCTCCCTGGCCATTTACGGCGACCTGGAGGCCGGCAAGAAGCAGACCGTCAACCTGTACAAGACCGACCTGCAGGTTCTGGAGGGCAGCAAGCTGTCTTTGACCTACAACAAGATCTCTGACAACGACCTGAGCGACCTGGCCCTGGTCCTGCGCTTCAAGGATGACCCGAGACCCTGGTGGTGCTCCTGTTTCTGAGGCAGGCCAGCAGACGAATGGCTGGAGAACCGTGGAGTTCTCTCTGGCTGACTTTGCCGGCCGTGACATTGCCGCCATCGGTGTGCAGATTGCATGCCAGCAGGCAGTAACCGGGCTATCAGGTCAACCTGGGCCAGCTGAAGCTTTCTGACGGCCAGTCCCATGCTCCCGCTGCTCCCCAGAATTTTGTGGTAGACAAGGTGTTTGACACCACTGGCGAAATCGAGCTGTCCTGGACCCTGGACGAGGACTACGACACCGTGAAGCTGTACCGTGTGTATGCTGTATATGCTGATGGCTCCCAGAAGTTTGTCACCGGCGCTTATGCGGATAACCTGTACATCCAGAACCTGGAAGACCGGGAGCATGTGGTTGGCTTCAACCTGTATGCTGTTGGCGCTGACGGCTCCGAGAGCGAAGCTGCCTATGTGGACTTTGATACCACCGGTAACGACTTCAACGTCCGGACTGTGAGCCAGAACGGCCAGCTGGTCGTGACCTGGGAAGAGCCCGAGGTTGGCTTTGACTGGGTGAATGTGGAGATGAACTATTGGTACAGTGACCGCACGGCTCCCGCTGCTGTCACCGTGGACAAGGTGTGAAGACCGTCACTCTGGAAATTGGCACCGAGGACGCCAGCCGGTATCTGCTGACCCTCACCACCAGCGCCGGCTCCGCTGTGGAACTACTTTGGCGAGCTGGCGGACAACCACTCGAACCCCTACGATGGCGAGGTGCGGGTCCATGCCGATGGCGGCAAATTCAGCCTCACCACCCCAGCGTGGAGGATTGGTACCAGCTGCATCTGACCATGGACGGCGTGACCACCACCTATGCCCGTCACTCCGGCTCCAAGCTTTATAACATCGCCATGCCCGAGGGCCTGAAGCTGGCCTCTGTGGTGGTGGAGGATATGTATGGCAACCTGTCTACCCCTGTGACCTTCCGGTTCCAGAATGGTCAGGTGGTAGATCTGGATGAACAAATCCCCGCTGGAGCTCATCCCCGATGAGGTTCTCCGCAAGCAAGCTCTCTTCGAGAAGGCTGGTGGCGACACCTACGGCGACCTGGTTTCTCTGACCGGCGCGCTGGATCTGTCCGGTCTGGAGATTCAGGATCTGACCGGTATGTACCTGCTGGTCAGTGTGACCGAGCTGGATATCTCCGGCACGAAGGTCTCTAACCTTACCCCTCTGGTTTCCCTGACCAACCTGAAAAAGCTCACCGCGAAGAACATCCAGCTCACCAGCCTGGCTGCCGGTGTGCTGCCCGGCAATCTGGAAGAGCTGAATCTGGCTGAAAACAGCAAGCTGGCTCAGGTGGAAGAGAACGCCATTGTCGGCCTTGCCAAGCTGGCGGTCCTGGACCTGTCTGACTGCGCTGGGCTTACCACCCTGTACCTCAATGACACCCAGGATTTGACGGTGAAGGTAGAGAACCTGACCGAGCTCCAGACCCTGGTGCTGACCGGCACCCAGATGGCTAAATTCTCCATCGAGGGTATGAACAAGCTGACCCATTTCTATGGCAACAACAGCAACCTGGCCGTGCTGGCCGCCGATGAGGCTGCCGCTTACACGGCAATGGACACCTTCGATATCTCCGGCAGCAAGTTTGACCTGTCCGAGAAGACCCCGGAGCGGGCGCTGGTGGACGGCCTCAAGGCCATTGCCAGCTTGAAGTTCGATGGCCAGCGGCCTGAGATCTTCTATGCTGCCCTGCCCGAGACTTTGGAGCTCCAGCAGAACTCTGGCGAGATCCGCACCATGGACTACTTTGAGGACATCTATAAGAGCGCTACTACGGTGCGCGGCACCCTGCTCCTCCATTGTGGAGGCGGACTGGATTGCCGAGGATTACGATGCCGCCGGCCTGTGCACCGTGCCCAGCAAGGTGTATGTGGAGATTCGGGACGAAAAGGGCACGTTTATCAATGAGCCCAAGCAGCCCGATGAACTGGTGGATGTGGCAACCAACCGGGCTAAGGATGCGGAGGTTCTGGGTGTCACTGGCGAGAACGCCGGCGAGACCGGTAGCATGCTCTTTGACGGCTCCTACTCCTCCAAGTGGTGCACCGGCGCAGCCAGCGGCTGGACTGCCTTTGTCACGAAAGAGCCTGTGCAGGTGGGCCGCTGGGTGACCGTCCATGCCCAGGCCAACAACGAGCCCAAGGAGTTCAACACCCTGGACTTTGAGCTGCAGGTTCTGAACACTGAGGCGCTGGGCATGACAGAGGAAGAGTTCCTGGCCTCTGAGGGCAAAACCGATGCTGCCATCCTGGGCAATGACGCCAACTGGACCACCATTGCTCACGTAACCGATAACCAGGATGCCATTGTAGATCAGGAGCTGGAGAATGCTGCTCCCGAGGCTCAGGTTTACCGCCTGAAGGTCAACATGGGCTACGGCGACACGCCCTGGGGCGCCATCCGCTTCCAGGAGCTGGGCTTTATGCCGCCAGCAATGCTGTGAGAGACTATGAAGGCACCTTTGACACGGCGAAAGGCGGCACATTTGAAGTCTCCTTTAAGAAGGGCCTGAAGAATACCCTGCAGACCATGCAGATTCTGGTGAAGCCCGCTGGTTATGTGGATGTATCCTCCGATGCTTGGTACTACGAGGCAGTGAACTATGTGACTGCTAAGTGCCTGATGATTGGCACCGACGCCAACGTCTTCAGCCCCAATATGAATCTAACCCGCGGACAGATGGTTACCATCCTCTACCGGATGGCCAACTCTCCCGCTGTGGAAGGGACTGCGCCCTTCACCGATGTGGCGGAAGGCCGCTACTTTGCGGATGCTGTGGTGTGGGCCTATCAGAATGGAATTGCCAAGGGCATGACCGACACTGCCTTTGGGCCAGACAGCGACATCACCCGTGAGCAGATGGTGACTTTCCTGTACCGCTTTGCTGAGAAGAACGGTGTGGATATGAGCCAGGAGGCCGGCCTGTCCGGCTTTGAAGATGCCGGCAAGGTCAGCACATTTGCCAAGGACGCTATGGCTTGGGCCGTTGCCAACAGTTGGTCGTGGGTGTGACAGCAAAGACCCTGCAGCCCAAAGGGTACGGCAGCCCGTGCACAGGTAGCGACTGTGATTATGCGCTACGCCAAGACATTCTGATTTTCCAAATCTCCCCCGGGACCCGGACCAAGCATCCGGGTCCCATTTTTGCCCGCGTAGGGCTTTTTTCAGGGTTGTTGGGAAGCACCCGTTTATGGGTTTGCTATGCAGAATCTTTGCCGGACACTTGCGTGGCAGGGAGGTTTTGCTACAATGGAAACGAATGGGAGGAGGAATATGACGCGTTTTTTGTTTCGCCGGAAGAGATGGGGGAAGCTTCCTGGTACTCACCCGGGGAAAATGCAGCTCACGCCAAGGTACTGCGGCTGAAAGCAGGGGACATGGTTACGGTTTGCGATGGGCAGGGGCGGGAGTGCAATTGCACGGTCAGCGATGTGAGCCCCGGCCAGGTGAGTCTGGTAGCCCACCATTGGGGAACTCCCAGGGGAGAGGCGGTGGTTCGGTGCGGATTTTCATGGCCTTTCCCAAGGCGGACAAGCTGGAGCATGTGATTCAGAAGGCCACGGAGGCTGGGGGCTACGGAAATCATCACGTTCCCCACAGCCCGGTGCGTATCAGACCGGAGGAACAGCCTTGGAAAAAAGCTGGACAGGTGGCGGAAAATTGCGGCTTCGGCGGCGGGCAGTCCGGCCGGGGACGGATTCCCGGGTACGGTGCTGCCCAGCTACGCCGCCGCCCTGGCGGGAGGCGGCCAAGGCGGAGCTGCCCATCCTGTTTTATGAAAATGAAGCGGGAACACCCTTTCTATGGCCCTGGGACAGAAACCGGGTTTTGCCTCTGTCAGCCTGGTCACAGGGCCGGAGGGAGGCCTGGAGCCGGAGGGAGGTGGCCCAGGCCAGGCAAGCCGGCTTGGAAATTTGCAGTCTGGGCCGCCGGATCTGCGATGCGAAACCGCCCCTTTGTGCGCTCTGGCTGCGGTGATGTTTGCCGCGGGAGAGTTCTAGAGGCGGTGCGCAGTACATATTGCGTCTGCTGCAAAATACAATTTGAAAACGCCTGAGCCAAAAGCTGATAAAAGGGAAGAAATCACAAAAAGCTGTGGTTTCTTCCCTTTATTAGACAAAAATTTGCAGAGAAGTGATTTTACAACAGGCGGCCCATTGGTTTTACTTCGTGTAGCGCTCGATCCAGTCGGTGATTTCCGTCAGACGGCGGACGCGGTGCTTGGGCTTGCCGGGCGGGAGAGCTCATGGTTTCTCTCCCGGAAGTAGCACAGCCGGGCGGGAACGCCCGGTCCCAGGGAGCGGTGTACATCTGCATTCCCTCAGCCATGGGGCACCGGTGATCCCCTCGTCAGAGTGGATAAAGAGGGTGGGGTCACGGCGGACTTGGCGTAGCGCAGGGGAGAGTGAGCCACAGCTGCTCCGGGCTGTCGAAGGGTTGCCGTCGCACTGGTCCGTGGCGAAGCGGTAGCCAATGTCGGACACGCCGTAGAAGCTGAGCCAGTTGGAGATGGAGCGCTGGGAGGCGGCGCAGGCGAGCCGGTCTGTGTGTCCAATGATCAGTTGGTCATAAATCCGCCATAAGGCCGCCAGTGACAGCCAGCCGCTTCCGGTCGATCTGAGGATACCGGGCCAGGACTGCGTCAGTGAAGTCCATGAGGTTGCGGTAGTCCGTCTCCATAGTGGCCACGGATGTCCGCAAACCGGTTGCCCCGGCCGTCGGAGCCTATGGGGTTGCAGAGAAGACAAAGTAACCCCGGTTGGCCCAGAGCTGCATCTCGTGGTAAAACACCGGCCCGTAGACGGTTTGGGGCCGCCGTGGATATCAAAACAGCGGGATAGGATTTGCTGGGGTCAAAGTCCTTGGGCAGCAGGACCCAGCCTTCCACCTCAGGCCGCAGCTTTCCAGACGCAGGGCCTGGGGCTGGGCCATACTTCCCTGCCAGGCAGGCGTCGTTGAAGTGGCTCACCTGCCGGAGGTTGCCGGAGGCCAGGTCATATGTATAGGCTCCTGGAGCTTGCAGTCAAACATGGCCACCAGCAAAATGGTGTTGGTTGCAGGGCTGACGGCGAAGGAGTCGATGCTGCCGTCTTTGGTCACTACAGGGTGGCTGCTTCCGTCAGGGGGACAGGCGGTACAGATGGGAATTGCCCCACCGGGTGGTCAGGTGGAAGAGCTCCTCTCCCCGGGCCTGCCGGGGCTCTCCCCGCCGTAACGGCAGTCGCTGCCCACGCTGCTGTACATATTTTCCTCTTCGGCCCGGAGCAGGCTCAGGCAGCCCGTTTCGGTGTCAATGGTATAAACATAGTCATTTTCATTCAGACCGTGACGCAGGCCCTCAGAGCCTAAGAGCAGGAGCTTTCCGCCTACTGCCAACAGCTGGCCGCCCAAAGTGGGAAGCTTGGGATTGAGGCACCGAAGGGCATCCCCTCCAGAACCCACAGACTGCTGTGCTCGAGGGCTTTGCCTCGTAAGCCTCCCCAGGAAGTAGGCGGTTTCTCCCACCATGGCCAGGGAATCCAGGCTGAACAGGGGCTCCGTCAGGCGATGGACCTCGCCGGTTTCGATGTTGCAGGCAAAGAGGGCGTTGCGCTTTTTGTTCACAAAATTCTGGCCATTGAACCAGAAGGGAATTTCGTCCAGCACCTCATAGTCCTGGTTTTCCTGGTAGGCCTTGGCCACGGCTTCCCCGTCCGGCCTGGTCCATCTGGTAATAGTCCGGCCAGGCGGCGTCGATGCTGCCCTCCGCCAGATACCGGGGGCCGGCGACGTGGTAAAGGGTCCCGGCGGCAAAGGGGAGGGTAAAGGCGTGGGTTGCCTCGCCGCCAGTGACATCCAGGCGGTAGAAGCTGGTGAATTCCTCTTTGGCCTCCTGGCGCTTCTGCTCAGCCTTGCTCCGGACGGCAGGGAAGAGCAGATGGGTATTGTCCTCCCAGAAGAACCGGGATTCCTTGCCCAGATCTGTGAGCTGGCGCAGGCGGCCTGCTTCCCAGAGCCAGAGACGGGGTTTCGTAGCAGTTCTCCTCCTCGTTGCAGTTGGTGACAGTGAAGGCGGCCCGCTGGCCATCCGGGGCAAACTTGGGCTGAGCCAGGAAGCGGTAGCGCAGGAAGTCGGTTAGTTGCAGCTGATCCATGGTAGCATTACTCCTTTTTCTTGTTTGTCGGAAGACTCTGGATCTCCTTGTATATGCTTTGCATTTGCAGGTCAATGGCGGAGATGGCCTGGGCGGCGTCCCACATCTCCTGGCAGATGTGCGGGGGATATCCTTCTGGGACTTATACCGCAGGTCATGCTCTAAACTGGCCCAGAAGTCCATGGCTACGGTACGCAATTGCACCTCCACATTGACGTGCTCCGTGTGATCCGAGAGATAGATGGGGATCTGAATATCCAGGTGCAGACTGCGGTAGCCGTTGAAATGGGGGCCTGAATGTAGTCCTGCCGCTTTACCAGGCGGACATCCGACTGGCGCAGCAGCATCTCTGCCACGGCATACACATCGTCAATGTAGCCGCACACCACCCGCACACCGGCCAGATCGTTGATGTTCTGTTTGGCGGAATCAGAGTGACCTCAGCCCCTCTTTTGCAGCTTGGCCAGGATGCTGGCTGTGGACTTCAGCCGGGTCTCGATGTGATGGATGGGGCTCCGTCCGGTGCGAATCTGAAATTCATCGTTCAGAACCTCAAATTTCATTTGCAGCTGCTTCAGAGCGGCCTGGTACAGGTGCTGCAGAGCCAGGTAGTCCTGGTAGTTCTCAAACAGGTCCAGAGTGGCGGAATCAGACTGGGGCATGAAAATTCCTCCTTTCACGGCAGGTATCCAAACGACTAGCATGTCAGCCTATGGGATATCTCCTGGGCGGTTCAGATTCCCTCTTATTGTACTGCCGGCCTGGTGGGGAATCAACCCCCAAATTGACGGCAATGTGTTTGCTGCATTGGTGCACATGCCTTCTATAACTGTAAGAATTTGAAGGATTACTATTTCAACAGCAGGAGCCGGTTGAATCGAAGGGACTGCCACTCGGGTGCAGATTGCCGCCATCATCATGCGCTACTGGGAGAAATTCTGAAGTTACCACCTATGATCAATTTAAAAAAAGCGGGTGGCCCGAGTGAGGCTTGGGCCACCCGCCATTTTTGCGACTGCGGGCAAAGCGTTGGGATGATACAGAGTATAGACCTCTCACTTGTCTGAGGATGCCCGAAGCGCAAATGGGAGCGGGGTCTTACAGATCATGTGTTTTCATCACTGGAATTTTCGGTCATACAGGAGCGCCTGCAATGAGCACCACAAAACAGGACCCGGCGTTATGGACCAATGCGCCGGTGGTGGGATTCAGGAGGCCCAGTACAGAGAGGGTGACAGCGATCAGGTTGATGAGCATGGACATGGAGATGCTGAGCCGGATGGTCTTCACCGTGGCGTTGGAAAGACGCTTCAGGTAGGGAATTTTGGAAATATCATCATTCATCAGGGCAATGTCTGCCGCTTCCACGGCAATATCACTACCCATACTGCCCATGGCCACGCCGACGCTGGCGGTTTTCAGAGCCGGCGCGTCATTGACGCCGTCGCCAATCATGCATACGCTCTGCCCCGCTTCTTGTAGCTGTGTGATGCACGATACCTTTTTCCCCTGGCAGGAGTTGAGCCCGGACCGTCGAAATACCGGTACGGCTGGCAAAGTAATGGGCAGCGGCTTGACTGTCTCCGGTTAGCAATACGGTGCTGACATGCATGGCGGCGAGCTGCTCTACCATGGCCTTGGCTTCCGGACGCAGGACGTCGGACATGGCCAGAATGCCGAGGCAGCGTGCTCCCTCAGCCAACAGGACGGATGCTTTGCCTTGGGTGCGCAGGTGCTCCAATTTAGCTAGAATGGCGGATCCGATCACGACGCCGTTTTCCGTCAGGTATTTCTCATGGCCGCAGAGCAGGTTTCGCCCGGCAACCTGGGCCCCGGATTCCTTTCCCGGCCACCATTTGAAAGTCTGTGGATTCTGCAATGGGAAAGGGCTTGCTCTTTTTGCACAGGCCACAATGGATTTTCCCAGGGGGTGCTCGCTTTTGGCTTCAGCAGAGGCTGCAAGGGACAGGAGGGTCCTTTCGTCAACCCCTCCTGGAGGGTATAATGTCATGACCTCCAGGCGGCCATAGGTCAGAGTTCCGGTTTTGTCAAAGGCAATGGTATCTGTTTTGCCCATGTTTTCAGCGCTTCACCGGATTTGATGATTACGCCGTACTTGGTGGCCTGTCCAATGGCTGCCATAATGGCGGTGGGGTCGCCAATACCAGGGCGCAGGGACAGAACACCACCAGAACGGTCACCGCCGGAATCAGATCCTGCTTGATGAGTCCCGTGGCGATTGCAATCAACAGGGCGGCCGGTACCAGCCAGCTTGCACACCGGTCTGCAATGCGCTGCATGGGGGCCTGCTTCTTTTCGGCCTCCTGCACCATGCGAATCAGCTTTTTGCAGGGAGCTGTCCTCGCCTACCTTGGTTGCCCGGATGTCAATGGACCCAAAGCGGTTGATGGTGCCGCAGAACACCTCCTCGCCAGGTCCCTTGTCCAGGGGAAGGGACTCGCCAGTGAGGATGGACTGATCCACGGAGGTCTCTCCCGGATGATGACGCCGTCTACAGGGACGGTTTCGCCAGGCAGGATGCGCAGAATATCACCGGTTTGGATTTGCTCCGGCGAGACCAGCTCTTCCTCTCCGCCCCGGATTCTCCGGCCTTGGGTGGGGTCAGATGGATCCACTTTTTGAGGCCTTTTCTGGCGCGGTTTGTGGTCATATCTTCCAAAATGGCGCCGATGGCCATAATCCACGCCACCTCTCCGGCTGCAAATAAATCTCCGATGGCGATTGCTGCAAACATGGCAATGGTGATGAGCAGGGCAGAGGAGATCTTGCTGATTCGGGATTGTGAAGGATTCGCCAGACCGCAGGTACAACAGGGGAATGCCGCTGACGATTACCGTGATCCACGCTGGGTCTATGGGAAGCGCAATGCCCACGCGCGGTAGCACAAAGCTGAGGAGCAGGAATACACCCCCCAGCATGGTCATAGGAAGCCCGGATAAAAAAGTCCACTTGTTTTTCATGCTGTTTCCTCCTAAACGCTTGACGATTCAAAGCATATCCTGTACACTATGTATGGTACAGAACGGTTTGTTTGGTTCTATTATAAGAGCGCTGCAAGCAGGGGACAACACGCAAAACAGCCGCTTTGTAAGATACCGGACATTGAGGAAAAAATGTATGGGAGAACGACGATGGACAGACGGCAACAAAAAACAAGAACTGCCATTTTCAGGCCTTTCGCAAACTCCTGGAAATAAAGCGGTTTGATCATATTACGGTGCAGGAGATCATTGAGGAGGCCAATGTGGGCCGCAGCACCTTTTTATGCCCACTTCCCCACAAAAGGATGAGCTGCTGAAGGCAATGTGTACCGATCTATTCAGCCATGTGTTTTCCGAAGAGCTGATGCAGGGGAGCAGACCCATGACTTTTCAGCAGGCAGCGGCAGGAATTGCAGGACAAACTCACCCATCTCCTATACCATCTGCGGGATAACCCGGGGTGACATCGTGGGGATTTTGTCCTGCGAAAGCGGAGAGCTGTTTATGCGCTATTTCAAAGAATATCTGGAGGAAATGTTTGCCCAGTACCTGGAGGAGATTCAAATTCACGCGCCGGAGGACTTTGTCCTGAACCACCTGGCAGGAGCTTTGCCGAGGCCGTCCGCTGGTGGCTGAAAAAAATGCCATGCGGCCTGCCCCGGAAGTTTTCTCCGCTTACTTTATGGATACGATTAAAATGTAGGGACAGCGGGCAAGCTGTGCAAAAAAAACGGCTTCTTCCGCCTATCAGGTGACGTTTGATATCAAATGGGATTTGTACCTTTTTTTCAGATTCGCCAGCGTGGAAAATCCATACGGCCCCAAGTCTCGCCCTTTACATGGCTTTCAGGCTGCAGAAGCATGTAATCATACACAAAGGCGCGAAGGCTTGATATTCTATCCAGTGGCACCTTGCCCAAAAAATTTCCTTGACATTCTCCTATGGGGACTCTATAATGAACAGCAGGGGTGGCAATCTGCGCCCCTGCAGTATAGCATGCCGCCAGGAATACAATTGAATCAGTCCATAGGGTTCTTCGTGCTGCATCTGCTTGCAGCAAAGGGGAATTGGGTGCAAAGCCCAGCGAGTCGGTCACTGTGAAGTCCCAATGGGGAATAAGTCAGATACCTTGAAGAACCTAAGTTTCTGCCGGAACCGGAAACTGAGATCCCTGTATGCCATGCAAACAGTTTGTACCCATTACGGTTTCGTAATGGGTATTTTTGTTCCTGGGAACATGAAGCCGGTTGTATTCCCACGGTATTGCGCTGACAAATGTGGGCAAATGCCCAAACATGATCAGGAGGCAGCTTTTATGATCGAACTGACCCAGCATGGCACATATTTGGTAAACGGAGTTCCCTGCGAGGGGGTTCCAATTCCGCCGGAGGAGGCCAAGCGGCAGACCATGGCCTACAAAATTCTGCAGGCCCATAACACCTCCGGCGATCCCAACCGACTGAAAATTCGTTTTGATGCCCTGGTTTCTCACGATATCACCTATGTCGGGATCATCCAGCAGGCCCGGGCCTCTGGGATGAAGGCTTTCCCCATGCCCTATGCCCTGACCAATTGCCACAACAGCCTCTGCGCCGTAGGCGGGACCATCAATGAGGACGATCATGTCTTTGGCCTTTCTGCTGCCAAAAGTACGGCGGCATTTACGTCCCGGCCAATCAGTCGGTGATCCATTCCTACGCACGGGAGCAAATGGCCACCTGCGGCGGCATGATTCTGGGATCGGATTCCCACACCCGCTATGGCGCTTTGGGCACCATGGCTGTGGGCGAGGGCGGTCCGGAGCTGGCAAAGCAGCTGCTGAAGAATACCTGGGACGCTCCCCATGCCAGAGGTGGTCCTGGTCTATTTGACCGGTGCGCCCCGCCATGGCATTGGTCCTCACGATGTGGCGTTGTCTCTGGTCAAGGCTACGTTTGACAGCGGCTTTGTCAACAACCGGGTGCTGGAATTTGTGGGGCCTGGTGTTTGCCAGGCTGCCGATGGATTTCCGCAATGGCATTGACGTCATGACCACAGGGGAAACCACCTGCCTGTCCTCCATCTGGGAAACCGATGAGAAAACCAGGGAGTTTTATGCCGCCCACAACCGGGAGGATGCTTATAGGCCCATGCATCCCGGCGCCGTAGCCTATTACGACCGGATGATCACCATAGATTTGAGCAAGCAGGAAGCTATGATTGCGCTGCCCTTCCATCCCTCCAATGCCTACACCATCCATGAGTTCCAGGGCGGGCAGCGGAGCTTCTGACGCAGGTGGAGGCTGACGCAGCCCCGCCGGTTCCCAAAGCCCGGGTGAAACTCACAGACAAGCTCCGGGATGGGGGCGTGTGGGCGGATCAAGGCGTGATTGCCGGGTGCTCCGGCGGCCTCTTTGACAACATCACAGAGGCGGCGGACATTCTCCGGGGTGGCAGCACCGGCAACGGCGCGTTCACCCTGGATGTGTACCCCACCTCGGTGCCGGTTTCCATGGAGCTGACCCGCCTTGGGCAACCTCCGATCTGCTGGCAGCTGGCGCCATTATCAAACCCAGCTTCTGCGGCCCTGCTTTGGCGCGGGGGATGTTCCCGCGAACAACGGCCTTCTCTGCGCCACACCACCCGGAATTTCCCCAATCGGGAGGGCTCTAAGCCTGGGGAAGGGCAGTTTGCCGGGTGTGCCTCATGGACGCTCGCTCCATTGCCGCCACGGCGCTGAACGGGGGTAAAATTACCGCCGCCACGGATGTGACCCCTACCAGGTATGCCCACCCGGCTTATCATTTTGACGCCTCTGCTTATGAAAACGGATTTACAACGGCTATGGCAAGCTCCAACCCGGAGCAGGAGCTGGTGATGGGCCCCAACATTACAGATTGGCCTGAAGATGTACCCGCTGGCGAGAATCTGCTGGTGCAGCTGGCGGCGGTGATTCACGATCCTGTTGACGACCACAGACGAGCTGATCCCCTCCTGGCGAGACTTCCTCCTACCGCAGCAATCCTCTGCGTTTGGCGGAGTTCACCCTGTCCCGCAGGGGCCGGCCTATGTGGGCCGGGCCAAAGAAATCGCCCGGCTGGAGGCCGGCGCCGCGCCGGCCATCTGCCGGCGGAGCTTCGACTGTCCTGAACCGGGTTGGAGATGGGAAGCCCTGGCAACACACACTCAGTTCGGCTCCTGCATTTTGCCAACAAACCAGGGAGACGGATCAGCTCGGGAGCAGGCCTCCTGCCAGAAGGTGCTGGGTGGTTTGCCAACATCTGCTACGAGTATGCCACCAAACGGTACCGCAGCAACTGCATCAACTGGGGTATTCTGCCCTTTACCTTGGGACCGGATACGGCTTTTGATTATGAGCCTGGGGACTGCATCTTCGTCCCGGAGGTGCGTCAGGCAGTCGTCCAGGGAAAGGAAGAGATTCCCGCCAAGGTGATCCGTCAGGACGGCACCGTGTAGGGAGCTTTTGCTCCATCTAAATGGGTTTGACTCAAAATGAAAGGAAATCATCCTGGACGGCTGCCTCATGAACTATTACGCAGCCAGAACAGAAGAATAAAGGAGAGCATCGCAATGGAAAAGATTCGAATGGTAACGCCCCTGGTGGAGATGGACGGAGACGAAATGACCCGGGTGCTCTGGGGGATGATCAAAAGAGGAGCTGCTGTTGCCCTTTGTGGACCTGAAGACGGAGTACTATGACCTGGGATTGCTGCATCGGAATGAAACCCGGGACCAGGTGACGGTGGACGCCGCCTGTGCCACCCAGCGGCTGGGCGTAGCCGTCAAGTGCGCCACCATTACCCCAACGCGCAGCGGATGGAGGAGTACCCCCAGCTGACCGAGATGTGGAAAAGCCCCAACGGCACCATCCGCTCCATTTTGGACGGCACCGTCTTCCGTGCCCCCATTCTGCTGGACTCCATTCACCCGGTGGTCAAAAATTGGAAGAAGCCCATCACCATTGCCCGTCATGCCTATGGCGACGTGTATAAGAGTGTGGATCTGTATACCACAGAGCCTGGTACCTGCACCATGACGTTCCGCGGAGAGAGCGGCCAGGAGAAGACTCACGGTGCAGAGGTGGACGGACCTGCGGTTTGGCAGGGGCTACAACAAGGAGTTCCTCCATCTGCTCCTTTGCCCGCAGCCTGCTTCCAGTACGCCATTGATACAAAAGCAGGATCTGTGGTTTTCCACCAAGGATACCATCGCCAAAATCTACGATGGGGTGTTCAAGCGGGTGTTCCAGGAGGAGTTTGAGGCAAATTACCAGGAGCGGTTCCGGGAGCTGGGTCTCACCTTTCTACACCCTCATTGACGACGCCGTAGCCCGGGTCATTCGGAGTGAGGGCGGCATGATCTGGGCCTGTAAGAACTACGACGGAGATGTGATGAGCGACATGGTTTCGAGTGCATTTGGAAGCCTCGCGATGATGACGTCTGTGCTGGTTTCGCCAGATGGAACCACAGAGTACGAGGCCGCCCATGGCACCGTCACCAAGCATTACTACCGCCATCTGAAGGGAGGCCACCTCCACCAATCCCATGGCTACGATTTTTGCATGGACTGGAGCGCTTCGCAAGCGGGGACAGCTGGACCAGCTGCCGGAGCTGCAGGCCTTTGCCGGTAGCTGGAGCAGGCCTGTTTGGACACCTTAAACGCCGGTGTGATGACCAAGGATCTGGTGAATTTGGTGGATGATCCCGCCGCTACTCAGGCGGTCACCAGTGGGGAGTTCATCGCCGCCGTCCGCCGCCGCCTGGAACAGACACGGATAAGGGGGCCTGGAGATGGAGCTGAAGGTCAAGAGCACAGCTGGGACCACAGAGTCCAGCGATATTCTGATTATGCTGGAGCCCCGGACAGAGGGCGGCATTTCTGGAGCTTTCCAGCAACGTGCTGCAACAGTTTGGAAAAGGAAATTCGTGCGGTCATCTTGGAAACTCTGGAACAGTACGGCGTACAGCATGCCTATGTGATTGCGGTGGATAAGGGCGCTTTGAATTGCACCATTCGGGCCCGTACCGCCACTGCCATTTTCCGGTCTGCCCAATCTCAGGAGTACATATGGGAGGTGCCACAGGATGTATAAGAAGGACCGGCTGAGAAGAAGCATGATGTTTGTTCCCGGCAATAACCCGGGTATGATCCGGGACGCCCGGATTTACAGGGCGGACAGCATTATGTTCGACTTGGAGGATTCCGTGGCCTACACAGAGAAGGACGCGGCGCGCTTCCTGGTTTATAACGCGCTTCACACCCCCGTGCACTTTGGCTCAAAGGAGACGGTTGTCCGGATCAACGACCTGTCCAGCGGCCTGGGCGTCCAGGATCTGGAGGCAGTGGTTCGTGCCGGCGTCCAGGTGGTTCGCCTGCCCAAGACGGACAGTGCCCAAGATGTGATCGACTGCGAGCGGGAAATTGCCCGGATTGAGGAGCAGGCAGAGGGATTCCTGTGGGCACGACGGGCATGATGGCGGCGGTGGAATCTGCCAACGGCGTCCTGCATGCGGCGTCCATTGCCAAGGCCAGCAACCGGCTGATTGGCATCGCGCTGGGGGCGGAGGACACGTGACGGATCTGAAGACCACCCGCTCGGATGGAATTGAGCTGCTCTTTGCCCGGTGTATGATTCTGAACGCAGCACGGGCGGCTGGGATTGCGGCATTGGACACGGTGTATTCAGACGTCAACAACGAGGGAGGGCTTCCTGGCGGAAGCCACCCTCATTAAAAAGCTGGTTTTGACGGCAAATCTGTCATCAATCCCAGGCAGATTGAGCCGCTGCACCAGGTCTTTATGCCCAGCGAAAAGGACTTAAACAAAGCACGCGCCATTATGGACGCCATTGCTGAGGCCAATGCCCGAGGCAGCGGGAGTTGCCAGTTTGAAGGGTAAGATGATTGACAAGCCTGTGGTGGTCCGCGCTCAACGGCTGCTGGACCTCTGCGAGGCCGGCAGCAAAGTGGATGAAGTGGAGGAAATCTGACATGATTGATTTGGAAAAAGATTCCCCATATTGACGAAATCTCCCACCACGGGGTATTCTCCGGCACCCACCTAAGAAGACCGCAACCTTCCAGGAGCGCTGTCGAAATCGGAATAAAGTGATGCCGTCTCTGGAAGAAGCCATTCGAAAAACCGGATTGCAGGACGGCATGACCATCAGCTTCCACCATCACTTCCGCAACGGCGACCACATCCTGAATATGGTGCTGGATCAGCTGGCGGCCATGGGATTCCGGAATCTGACCTTGGCGGCTTCCTCGCTGGCTGCCGTCCACAGCCCCTGATTGGGCACATCCGCTCGGATTGATCACACACATTGAGACCTCTGGCCTGCGTGGCGCCTTGGCAGAGGAGATTTCCAGGGGCCTGATGGATTTCCCTGTGGTATTTCGTTCCCATGGTGGGCGGGCCGCTGCCGTCTCCTCTGGCGACCTGCACATCGATGTGGCCTTCCTGGTGCGCCCTCCAGACCCCTATGGCAACGCCAACGGATACAGCCGGGATGGGGAGGACGGCATTGCCTGTGGTCTCTGGGGTATGCCCGCACAGATGCCGAATATGCAGATCAAGTGGTGGTGATTACCAACCACCTGGTGCCGTACCCCAATGCCCCTTGGGCCATTCCGGAGCATGATGTGGACTATGTGGTGGTGACAGATGACATGGCGATCCCAAAGGGGGCATCAGCGTGAGCGGCGCTACCCGCTATACCAAAGACCCCAGGAATTGCTGATTGCCAAGACGGCGGCAAATGTGATTGAAGCTGCGGGGTATCTCTATGACGGCTTCTCCATGCAGATGATGGGCTCCGGTGGCGCATCTTTGGCCACAGCCCGGTTCCTGCGGCAGAAGATGCTGGACCGGCATATGCGCTGCCGCTTCGCCCTGGGTGGCATTACTGGGCAGATTGCAGCCATGTATGAGGAGGACTCATTGACCGGATTTTGGATGTGCAGAGCTTTGACCTGGATGCGGCCAAATCTCTGAAGAGAACCACTTCCATCATCAGATCAGCGCCACCTACTATGCCAGCCACCTGGCTGCAGCGGCGGTGGATCAGCTGGATTTTGTGATTCTTTCCGCCTTGGAAATCGACACGGATTTCAATGTCAACGTCCTCACCGGCTCTGACGGCGTGATCCAGGGGGGGCCATTGAGGCCATCCGGATACGCCCAGCCCAGGGGCTAGCCTGTCGGTGATTGTGGCGCCCTTAACGCGGGGCGGATTCCCACCGTAGTCAACCATGTGGGGACTGTGGTGACCCCGGGCGATACGGTGGATGTGCTGATGGTGCTTG
>VOFB01004883.1_pt1 | contig 41657 bp, 59 predicted proteins | sample 5384141 | NCBI WGS metagenome assembly VOFB01 (sample SAMN12384721, study PRJNA508395) | human gut metagenome | isolation source: healthy gut A | host: Homo sapiens
AATATAATTCCAGCGGTTTCCCTACCCTTACGTAGGTCAAATCACTTACCACTACATTGCGGTATGGCTGGTTTTGAAATTGTCAGTTCAAATTACATTCTCTACTTTTGATTCATTACATCTGTCTTTTTTGCGGTTTAAACTGTGCTGTAGTATAGCTTGATACCAGACCTTCCTGTTTCATAATCCGTCCAATCCTGCGTCTTGATACCTGTTTCCCCGCAATCAGCAGTTCTTCTTGATCTTTAAAAATTATAATGGTTCCGGCTTTTCTAAAATTCTCCTGAATGTGCCTGGTGAGTTTTTGATTCATCTTTTTTTGCTGCTGCTTCATAACTAATAGGTTTCGTCCTAAGATCAGCGCCGCTTGTTTAAAATATCATTTTCCATTCTTAACTGCTGGTTTTCTTTCCGAAGCCGGATCAGTTCTTCCTGTCCGGAGTCCGGTTATCTTTTTCATGGAAAGAACCGGAATTGGATGCCTGCTTTACCCACTTGTCAAACAGGAAGTAGCAATGTCATATTCACGGCAGATATCACATCTGCGTTTGCCGGAACGATATAGTTCCACCAGTTGCTGTTTAAATTCATCTGTATATTTGCAGGGTTTTCGTTCGTTGTTTTGTTCGGTCATAAAGAGTGCTCCTTCGTGTATTTATTATAGATTATATGACCTTAAAAAATCTGTCCAGTTAATTGTAACCTATCCAAAAGAATTCACTTGTCGTAGTTGGGGTGTCAGCAACAGTTATAAAGTAGAGAAGCTTAACCAGCTCATTAGAGGGTGGATTAACTACTTCAAAATAGGAAACATGAAAACACTCTGCAAACAATTAGATTCAAACATTCGTTACAGACTTCGTATGTGTATATGGAAACAATGGAAGACACCACAAAATCGTGCAAAGAACTTGATAAAACTTGGAATTAACAAATATACAGCATGGAAAGTTGCATATGCAGGGGATAGGATTGCCTATGTATGCAACAAGGGTGCTGTGAACGTTGCAATAAGCAATGAGAGACTAACCAGATTTGGATTAGTCTCAATGATGGATTACTACGCCGAAAGGTGTGTTACTTGTTAAGTTGATTGAACCGCCGTATACGGAACCGTACGTACGGTGGTGTGAGAGGTCGGGAAAATTTATTTAATTTTCCCTCCTACTCGATTTCATAGGATTCGGGTGTCAAAAGATGGTTTCCGGTTTTTGAATGTCAAATTGCACAAATCCGGGTCTGTTTTGTTCCGATGTACGAAAATAAGAAAATAAAAGCATAAAAAGTTTGAAAATCAGGGGAGAAAATATTAGAATTATTAGATAATAAGACCGTATGACAAGGTGAGTGCAGATCACGGTCAGAAAATGCTGCATCATAATAAAATAATAAAAAATGACAGGAGTATTCATGAATTTCACATATAAAACAGCTACACTGGAAGATATAGACATTTTAGTTACAACAAGAATCGAAGTTTTAAGAGCCGCAAATAAGTTGGATGATCAGGCAGATATGTCAGAAGTTGCGGTACAGTCAAGAGATTATTATGAAAAAGCCTTAAGAAATGGCAGTCATACTGCAATTTTAGTCTATGATAAAGATCAGATCGTTGGCGCGGGCGGTATCAGTTATTTTAAGGTTATGCCTACTTATCATAACCAAACAGGAAAGAAAGCGTATATTATGAATATGTATACAAATCCGGCGTACCGGAGAAAAGGGATCGCTTATCACACACTGGAAATTCTGGTGGCGGATGCAAAGAAAAAGGAATCGATGCGATTTCTTTGGAGGCGACTGAGATGGGACGACCGCTGTATGAAAATTTGGGTTTACCGGGATGAATGATGAAATGGAACTGGAAAAATCTGTTTAAGATTTGTTTATAAAACAGAGGATTTCCATACCCGGTTTTTACAATGATTTTACATGGATCAAAAATAAAGAAAAATTGGGATATTCTGTATAGAACGATAAATATTTTTTCTCAAAATTTACATAAATTACACGGCTGAAAGATGAGCAGGATGACTTTTTGTCTGATATATTTAATATAGGCTTTTGAGGGTAAATGTAAAGGAGAGTCCAATTATATGATAAAACCTATGTAATAGATACGAATGTATTGATTCAGGCACCATATGCTCTTGAATGTTTTGAGGATAATAATCTGGTACTGCCACTGGTAGTATTAGAAGAACTGGATGGCTTAAGAAAAAAGCAGAGGGGGCGAAAAAGGGGCAAATACAAGAGCAGCTGTTCGAAAATTGGAAGGGTACAGACAAAAGGGAGCTTTATTACAGGGAGTGAAACTTGATGGCGGAGGTATTTTAAGAATAGAAAAAAATTTTGTAAATGTAGAATTGCCATCTGATCTTCCGGATGATAACCCGGATAACCGGATATTGAAAGTATGTATGGGGCTTGCCGATACAGCAAAAGATAGTCAGGTTATACTTGTCATAAAAGATATCGTATTGCGTTTAAAAGCGCAGATACTGGGAATGAAAGCAGAAGATTTTGAAAAGAACGGGTTTCAGATGATGATGCACAATATACTGGCAGAACAGAAGTATATTTTTCTGAGGATATGATTAAAGAATTTAAAAGAAGGGAATCTCTCTTGATGACACTTATCAGAGTGATGAGGACGGAAATCGCAGTACACCTCAATTTCATGAAAATGAATTTGTAATTTTAAAAACTGATCAATCCTCTAAAAAGACGCTTCTTGGAAAGAGTATCAGGTGGAAGAGTAGTTCCGTTGGTGTATAAAAAAAGCAAACCATATGGAGTTTCACCGAGAAATGACGGGCAGTATTTTATGCAGGAAGCACTTATGACAGATGCAGATACGGCACCACTTGTGATTATTAAGGGGGATGGCTGGAACTGCAAAAACATTTTATGCACTTGCAGTCGGAATGGAAAAAGTATATAACAATCCATCAAAAGAATATCGCCGTATCATTGTATGCAGGCCTAATGCACAGTTTGATGATGATATTGGTTTTTTCTGCCGGCTATGAAAAAGAAAAAATTGCACCGCTGATGCGGCCGGTGATTGATAATCTGGAGCAGATTCTGGATTCGGATGAGAAGGAACGATATGAAGATGAAGCGGAATTAAGTGACAAAATAACAGAGGTGTTTGAAAAGAGGAATTATTCAGACCGAAGCGTTAAATTTTATTCGTGGAAGATCCATTGCAAAGACGTATTTAATTATCGATGAAGCCCAGAATATGACACCGAATCAGGTAAAAGGTATTATTACGAGAGCAGGAAGGGAACCAAAATCATACTGTTGCAGCGATCCAAAATCAGATTGATAAGCCATTTTTGGATGAAAGAACAAATGGTTTAAGCTATGCGGCAAAGTATATGATGGATAGTGAGCTTTGCTGGCAATCACATTATCAGCAGATGAATGTGAAAGATCTGCACTTTGCAATAAAAGATTTTAAAGATAAAGGGGAGATAATGGTAATTGCGGTATAAAATAGAAAAAAATAAAGAAATAAATGCATATCTGACAAAAGGAAATGCGAATCTTGGACAGCTTGGATTTACAGATCATTCAAAGGCACACTGCGTGCAGGTTGCACATCAGGCAGGAAAGATACTGAAACGGCTGGGATATTCAGAACATGAAATTGAACTTGCAAAGATTGCCGGCTATATGCATGATATTGGAAATGCCATTAACAGAACCCATCATGCAGAATATGGAGCGCTTCTCGCAAACGAACTTCTGAAAGATACGGATATGGTACTGGAGGATCGGATAACGGTTGTATCAGCCATTGGTAATCATGATGAGTCAACGGGGAGTCCGGTAGATGTGATATCTGCACACTTATTATAGCAGATAAAACAGATGTCAGAAGAAGCCGTGTGCGACAAAAAAAAGAAATCTGCTTTCATATTCATGACAGGGTAAATTATGCGGTTACGGATTCAAAATTAAAAAGATTGCGGAAGATAAATCTGTGATTGCGCTGAATCTTCAGATTGATGAAAATATCTGTTCTATGTATGACTATTTTGAAATCTTTCTTGAGCGTATGATGTTTTGCAGAAAATCAGTGGAAATATTAGGCACGACTTTTAAGCTGACAGCAAATGGACGTAAGGTTCTGTAGAGAAATAATCTATGTATATATGATTAATTTTTGCATATTCTGCCAGCAGTCCTCAATCTGCAGGTTGATATTTTCCGGGAATGTCCCTGCATTGTTGTGGGGGATTTTTATCAGAAAATCAAGATTTTTATATTTCAGGCAGGGCGGCTTCTTTTTCCGGTCCTGGGCGGCTGAAATTTCAATCTTTACCTGTGCGCGTTTCTGTTCAAACAGCGGAATGATAATATAATACAGACGGTCATCCCGAAATGATACATATCCGGCATTTTGCCGGATTTTGTCGTTAAAAAGAGCCTGTGATTCCGGATGTGGGACGGATATAAAGTCGTGCCGGAGCAAAGCACAGGTGCATCTGCAGCGAGTTCTAACATCGAGGCGATAGAATAAATGTCAGCGTCGGGGAGTACTTCCGGTGTCAAAAGCTGTTTGAGCGTTGATGTCACGTCGATAAACTGCTGGGCTAACAGATAGGAGAGCTCTGCCTGGAATTTGAGCCGTTTTGGACAGACATTTTCCCGACGGATCTGTGTGTCGACCTCATCGAGCAGGTGTTTGCTGCACTCAAACATACTTTTTAAAAACAGGGGAAAATCTTCTTCTAAGATCCAGAGATACTTTCCTGTGGCGGCGGGAAAACTGCCGATGATCCCGCCATCCGCATCTTCGGCGTAATGATAGACTGTGCGTTTGGTATACGCATTTTCGTTGAGCGGAGCATTCCATTTCATCTGCTTTGCTGTGGAGCCGGTTGTGGTATTTTCATCCCGGTAAGACTGGTGGTAAACGGCCTTTCCGTGCTGTTTCCTGCCAGATGTAGTATTTTTGGTAACTTGTCCGGAAAAGGAATCTGTCCTATTTTTGCGCAAAAAATCATAAGCCTCATTGATCTCCTGTGCAGTAAAAATCATAGGCTCTGGTAGAAAATGCTTCCGCGTCAGGATGTACCCGGTGCATCAGTTGTCTGTATTTTTTTAATCTCTGTAAAATCTGTTCCGGGGGTAATCCCAAGGATTTTGTACGCCATTGCTTTTGTCATAAATCGAGTATATCATAAAAAATGAGAAAGCGATAGTTAAAAAATCAGGAGGAACACACATGAGAATCATAATTGTAAGACACGGCGATCCAAATTATGAATTGGACACATTGACAAAAACCGGATGGAGAGAGGCGGAGCTTGCAGCCGAATACTTGTCAAAATTGCAGGTAAAAGCATTTTATGTATCACCATTGGGACGGGCACAGGATACTGCCGGATGTACTTTGAAAAAATGAACCGGACGGCAGAGACATTAGACTGGCTCCGTGAGTTTGAAGCACACATTGACAGGCCGGACGTGAAAAATGAAAAGTCGATCTGCTGGGACTGGCTTCCACAGGATATGGAAAAGGATCTGGATCTTTATGACAGAGAGCGCTGGGATAAGGCAGACATTATGCAAAATGGAAATGTGGAAGAAGCCTACCAATGGGTGTGTGATGGTCTGGATGCCCTGTTGAAACGGCATGGTTATGAGCGGGATAATCTGTATTACCGTGTAAATGAGGCAAATCATGACACGATCGTTCTGTTCTGTCATTTCGGGGTGGAGTGTGTGATGTTAAGTCACCTGTTAAACGTATCTCCGATGGTTTTTGGCATGGACTGTGTGCGGCGCCGAGTTCGATCACCAGTATTTACACGGAAGAACGCAGAAAAGGGATCGCAAGTTTTCGTGTGAATGAATTTGGCAGCACGGCGCATCTGTATGTGGCAGGGGAAAAACCGTCCTTTGCAGCGCGGTTTTGTGAGTGTTATGGGGACGGAGACAGACAGGATTAAAAATCTGAATATCTATTGACAAAACGTTTCACCTGTTTTATTATCCACTTAGCATATAGAAATACTAGGAAATAAAATGGGGTGAGGTTTTGTCTATTAAGAAAATTGCAAAGGAAGCGGGCGTTTCCACTGCGACAGTCTCGCGGGTATTGAATAATCCGGGGTATAAATGTTCTTCGGAAGAACTGCGGGAACGTATTTGGAAGATTGCCAGGGAACTCAATTATATGCCGAACGAAGCGGCAAGGAATTTAAAAAAGGGAATTACGAATACCAGTCAGAAAGTATGGTATCTGGATGTACTGATGACCAGAACCGGCAATCTTGAGACAGATCCGTTTTTCAGCGAACTGCTGCGTGTCATTGAGAGTGAAATTCACAGGCAGGGATGCATACTGATGCATATTTTTCATCAGCCCCTGTTTTCGAATGACAGAAAATGCCGGACGGAAAATATTGATAAGATCATTGTACAGATGGAGCCGGATGGGGATATTCACAGCGATGGGTTGATCATTATTGGAAAATGTAATGATAATGTATTGAAAAAATTATCGGCAAAATACCGGGAGCCATCGTGTCCGTCAACCGCAATTCGACCAACTATCTGGTGGATGAGGTGATCTGCGACGGAAAACGGATTGCTGCGATGGCGGTGGAATATCTGATCGGATTAGGGCACCGGAAGATCGGTTATGTGGGAGACTGCCATAATGAGTCGCGCTATAAGGGGTATCAGGACACGTTGTTTCAATATGGAATCGATATGGATATCAGCTTTGTGATCGAGGCAGAACACACGGAGGCGGAAGGTTATGCTGTGATGGAACGCCTGATCCAGAGAGGAGATGCGCCGACTGCCATTTACTGTGCAAATGATATGATCGCCATCGGCATGTTAAAATGCCTGAATAAATATAAGAACCGTTATTACGTTCCATCCATTAGTTCCAGTGACGATATTGAGGAGGCACAGTATACCAGACCGATGCTTACTACGGTGTGTCTTCCAAAGGAAGAAATGGGAAAGTTTGCGCTGTATCTGCTGATTGATCGTCTTAGTGGCGGACATAAGGGAATCGTCCGGACGGAGTTAGAAGGAAAGCTGATGATCGGGAGAGTTGTACATTAGTGGAGAACGCAAACCGGATGGAATATTATATCTGAGAGAAAACAGGAGAAAGCTAAAATAGCCATTGAACAAACAAAAGGAAAGGTAAAAAGGAGCCGGATAAAAAGGTAAGTTAAGGCTTCAAAAGGAGAAAATCCACAGTGGGATGTCGTGGATCGATTCCATGCAGGCAGGTGTGCTTGTATACCGCAAGATGTGGAGCGAGGCAGATGTAACAAAAACACAGAGAACTCTTTTCTGTATGGTTTAAAACCGTCAGGAGGAGTTCTTTTTTATTTAAAGCTTGTAAACGTTTGCAGGAAAATAAAAATAATTGGAAAATTATGAATAAAAACATACATAAAAAAATGAAACAAACAGTGGAAAAAAAAGACAGTGTATACGTTTTCGCGAAAACTGAAAAACAATAAACCCAAACAGGGAAGGACAGAAGAAAAACAGCTGTTTTTACTGGAAAATAAGGAAAACACCACCATCCATGCAAACGATTACACAATCAGTCGTGGAATCTTATACAAAACTGGTATATAAATACATCAAGCAAGACGTCGAAGCAGAAAACAATCACACAGCAAAAGGAAGAGTCGAGCAGATGGGAACGCCGACAGAGATTTATAAAAATCCGAAGACACCGTTTGTGGCACAGTTTATCGGAGAATCAGCAGTTATTACGGATTATGACAGACTGAAAGGATTTCATCTGTATCCGGGATGCAGCAGGGCAATCATACGGCCGGAATTTGTAAAGGCGGTCAGATATGGAACAGAAAAAGAGATACCAGAGCCTGTACGCGGAAGGTATCGTGGAACAGAAAAGTAGAGGGTCATTGTATACCGTCTGTATGCGGTGGATGAGAAAGAAGCGCATCTGATACAGAATGAAGGATTCTAGGAAAATGAGATGTTTTATATATAGGAAAAAATTCTGTCCGGAGTGGCGGGCATTGTAAAGATAACGCAGGTTGTAGTTTTTGTTGGAAAACAGGGAGGATGAAAGATGAAGAAAGAAAAAGAGTCATACAGGTAATTATAAAAAGTGGTCTGATCACATGGGTTCTGCTGCTTTTGATCTGGCAGACCGGTTCGTTATTTTACAGCGATGATTTTCTTCCGGGACCGGTTACCACATTTGCGGGAGCGGGAAAACTGGTGGCAAGCGGAGAGCTTTTCCGGGATATTTTAATCAGTATGCAGCGCGTGTTAAAAAGGCTGGCTGCTCGGAGGGAATCGGATATCTGATCTACACATCAAGACTTTATTATAAGACAGACTGGATCTTTATCGGTATTTTTACACTCGGTATCATTGGTTTTTTAGCAGACAGGATTTTACAGTTTGTGGGAAGAAAAGCATTGAAACGGTTTTGTGAGATAAAACCTTGACGTTTCCCGCAAATTGCGCTATAGTACTCTCTACTTTGCAAAAAACAGTGTAGAAATGGAGAGTACTATGACATTTTATCAGGAACTTCAGCTCAGTTCGACAGGTTCAAACAGCTCATCAAAATACAACAGACAAAAAAAGAAAAGAGACGTCATATCTTAATCTATAATTTTAAAGTCTATCTGGTAATGATATTCTGTGTTGCGGTTGTGGCCTTATACAGTAAACTGACCGGATCGGAAAACAGTGTGGTCGGAGGACCGTTCTTTTGGCAGTGCTGGTGCTGCGTCAGGCAGATTTTGGGATCAAAACCACGCATGGACTGCTATCAATCGCCGGTATTTTTGGAATACTGATCGCGGGACCAAGGCTTAGCAATATGCTTTCGCCCATCCCGGCATTCTTTGTAAACGTATTCTGTATCATGCTTCTGATGATCTTAGGATGTCACAATGTGATCATGTACAACCATTCTACGTTTGTACTCGGTTATCTGCTGTTACAGGGATATGACGTGAGCGGACATGCGTATCTGCTGCGCGTGGAGGGACTGCTTGCCGGAATGGTGATCTGTATGGCGATTTTCTATAAGAACCAGAAAACAGACCATACCGGAGAACTTTTTTGGATCTGTTCCGGGAATTTGATCTTTCCTCTGCCAGAAACCGCTGGTATGTAAAACTGACTTTCATTGTTTCCTCTGCGATGCTTGTGATGTCTCTTCTGGGACTTCCAAGAGCGATGTGGGCGGGGATCGCCTGTATGTCAGTCTGCCTGCCGTTTACCGGTGACTGCATGGGAAGGGCAGAAAAAGAGGTCTTTTTTAATATCGTGGGAAGCCTTGTTTTTGTGGCATTATATCTGATCCTTCCGGAATCCATGTATCCGTATATCGGCATGATTGGAGGAATCGGAGTTGGTTATTCTGCCGGCTATGCATGGCAGACGGCGTTCAATACGTTTGGGGCGTTGTCGATTGCGGCAGGATTGTTTGACTGCAGAATGCAGTGATTCTGCGTATCGGGGCAAACATTTTTGGAAGTGTGTATACGTGATCTGCAATAAAAGTCTGGACCGGCTGGCACAGGTGGTGGAACAGCGGAAAAAAGTAACTGCATAGAGGGCACTCACAAAAAATAAAAATCAAAGAATGAATCAAAGAAAATCCCCCGTATACTGGAACAAGGGCATCCGTATACGGGGATTTTAGTGTGCTATGCAAAAAATCAGTCAGCTTGCTGCCACGGGGCAGATTCTGCTTCTTCTGGGGACACATCTGTATTTTACATTTCGTCTGCGGTTTATTCAGCGTAAGATCCCATGTGGGATCAGGCTTAGTTTTTCCGGGAAAAAATAATACTTCCTACTCGGCACTTGCGACAGCGTTGGCGGCGACGATCGGGACGGGAAATATTATCGGTATCTCCACGGCGATCGCAGTCGGTGGGGCAGGTGCGGTGTTCTGGTGCTGGATCACCGGTGTGCTTGGAATTGCAACCTGTTATGGAGAATGTTTTTGTCCATGAAATACCGCAAAACGGAAAAAGATGGAAAGAGGATCGGCGGTCCGATGTATGTGTTGGAGAGAGGCATGCAGCAGAAAGCGACTTGCGGTCTTATTTTCTGTGTTTACGATATTAGCGTCGCTTGGGATCGGCAGCAGTGTGCAGGCACATTCGATCAGTGCGGCAATCACGGAACAGATACCGGTATCGCCGCATATCATCGGCATGGCAGCGGGGGTGCTTGCGGGGAAGGTGATCATCGGTGGCAGCCGGCAGATTGGAAAAGTATGTACCTGGCTGGTTCCTGTGATGAGTGCATTTTATTTAGGCGGATGTATTTTTATCCTTATGAAAAATTATGCGGTGATCCCGGAGGCAGTAAAAATGATCGTGACCTCTGCGTTTGTGCCGGAGGCTGCCGCAGGGGGTGTGGTTGGGACAACGGTGATGGCGGGGTTAAGAACCGGATTTCCAGAGGGCTTTTTACAAATGAGGCGGGACTTGGTTCAATTCCCATGGCAGCGGCGACGGCGCAGCATGTCTCACCGCGGGATCAGGGCACTTGTCTCCATGACAGGACCTTTTTGGGATACGGTCGTCATGTGTGCAATCACAGGAATTGCTTCGGTTTCAAGTATGATTGCCCATCCGGGCAATTATGGGGTGCCGGGGGGAGCGGATGTGTTTTGCCGTATTCCGGGAACTGCCGGTGTGGGGCGATGAGATGTTGTCGGTTTCATTGGTCTTGTTTGCGTTTGCGACGATCATCGGATGGAATGTCTATGGCGAGTGCGCCGTGCGGTATCTGTTTGGGGAAAAGGGTGTCCGCATTTACCAGGTCGTTTATATGATGTGCGTTTATTTCGGCGCAGTGATTACTCTTGATGTGGTGTGGGGCATTTGATTTGTTTAATTTTCTGATGGCAGTGCCAAATCTGGATCTGTCTTTTGGGACTGCGCCGGGAAATTGAAATAAAAGATACAAAAAAGAAATATTAATGTTTACGATACTAGACAAAACAGAAGCCGAAAGATTATAATAGGCAGTATGGTGTGCAGACAGCACATGTAAATATTAATAAGGAAGAAAGAGGTAACCGTATGTACATAATACAGTTTATCAGAGGATTTTGTATGGCACTCGCAGACAGTGTCCCGGGAGTATCCGGTGGAACCGTGGCATTTCTGCTTGGGTTTTACGATCAGTTTATCGACTCGATCGATGATCTGATCACCGGAAATATGGAAAAAAGAAAACGGCGTTTTCTTTCTGATCAAGCTCGGTATTGGCTGGGTAACAGGAATGGTTCTTGCGATTCTGATCCTTGCAAATGTTTTTGAATCCCATATTTATGCGATCAGTTCATTATTTATCGGATTTATAATTTTGCAATTCCGATTGTAGTCCGTGAAGAATTGGACACACTAAAGGGAAATATGCATATTGCCCGTTTGTACTGGTTGGGGCAGCCATCGTGTGTGCCATCACCTATTTTAATCCGGTTGGCGGCGGAAACAGTGTAAATCTGGAACATCTGACAGTCACAACAGGAATTTATGTATTCATAGCAGGCGCAGTTGCAATCTGCGCAATGGTGCTTCCTGGTATTTCCGGTTCCACACTGCTTTTAATTATGGGACTTTACCTGCCGATCGTGACGGCGATTAAAGATATCCTGCATTTAAACTTAAAAAGTTTTCCGACAGTATTCGTATTCGGATGTGGTGTGTTAGTCGGTATTTTCAGTATTGTAAAAGCTGATCCGTAAGGCATTAGAGCGTTTTCGGGCGCAGATGATCTTTCTGATCGTCGGACTGATGCTTGGTTCTATTTATGCTGTGATCATGGGCCCAACAACACTGGATACCCCACAGCCTGCAATGACGATCCACAATTTTTTCCATCCTGTTCTTTATCATAGGTGGGGTAGTGATCTTTGGTTTGCAGCAGATGAAAAAAATTAAAAAATAAACATTTGAGGGCAGTGTGAAAATAAGATTTTCACACTCAATGTGCTTACGCCCAAACTTGTCATGCGTAAAGTGCAGCGTAAAAATGGAGAATACTATGAAAAAGTTACTGGTTTATTTAAAAGACTATAAAAGGAAAGTGTATTAGGTCCGCTTTTTTAAACTGCTCGAGGCAACCTTTTGAACTGATCGTGCCGCTGGTTATGGCGGCCATCATTGATACCGGTGTTGCGACCGGGGACAAGTCCTATATTATGAAAATGTGCATGGTGCTGGTACTGCTTGCAGTGATCGGTCTGACCTGCTCGGTCACCGCACAGTATTTCGCGGCAAAGGCGGCAGTCGGGTTTGCAACAAAACTGCGCCATGCGCTGTTTGCACACATTGAGAGCCTCTCTTTTACAGAGATGGATACTGTTGGAACGGCAACACTGATCACGAGAATGACAAGTGATGTCAATCAGGTGCAGAACGGCGTGAACCTTGTGCTGCGTCTGTTTCTGCGTTCCCCGTTTATCGTGTTCGGCGCAATGGTCATGGCATTTACCATCGATGTCAAAGCGGCACTGGTGTTTGTCGTTACGATCCCGCTTCTTTCCATAATCGTATTCGGTATCATGCTGATCAGTATTCCGCTTTATAAAAAGGTACAGTCAGCGCTCGATAAGGTGCTTGGGATCACAAGAGAGAACCTGACCGGAAGCAGGGTGATCCGTGCATTTAATAAGGAAGATGATGAAAAAGTACATTTTAATGAAAATAATGATCTTCTGACAAGTGCGCAGATCTATGTCGGAAAGATATCAGCACTAATGAATCCGCTTACCTATGTGATCATCAACGGTGCGATCGTGGTGCTTGTCTGGACCGGTGCAGTCCGTGTTGATAACGGATATATCACACAGGGTGAGGTGGTTGCGCTGATCAACTATATGTCACAGATCTTAGTGGAGTTAGTGAAGCTTGCAAACCTGATCATCAATATCAATAAATCCATTGCATGTGGAAACCGTATCCAGTCCATTTTTGAGATGCAGCCATCCATCACGGACGGATCAGGCCAGAAAGTGGATAAGGTGCGGACGGATACCGCTGACAGATCAGAAGAAGCAGAGTATGCCGTGGAATTTTCACATGTAGGATTAACCTATGCGGGTGCCGGAGACGAATCTTTAACGGATATTGATTTTAAGGTAAAAAAAGGCGAGACGATCGGTATCATCGGAGGAACCGGTTCCGGAAAATCTTCGGTAGTCAACCTGATCCCGCGGTTTTATGACGTGACGTCCGGTTTTATTAAAGTGGACGGAAAAGACGTCAAAGATTATCCGCTTGAGGAGCTGCGTGGAAAGATCGGTACGGTTTTACAGAAAGCCGTGTTGTTCCATGGAACGATCCGCGAGAACTTAAAATGGGGAAACCCGGATGCGACAGAAGAAGATCTGAACCGTGCCATCACAGTTGCGCAGGCAAAAGAGTTTGTCGACAACAAAGAGGGCAGACTTGATTTTGAAATCGAACAGGGCGGAAAAAACCTTTCCGGCGGACAGCGCCAGCGTTTAACGATCGCACGTGCAGTCGTAAAGAAACCGGAGATACTCATTTTAGACGACAGTGCATCCGCACTTGATTTTGCAACGGATGCAGCTCTTCGAAAAGCCATCCGCGAAATGGAAGGAGAGACGACCGTCTTTATCGTTTCCCAGCGTGCGGCATCCATCCAGCATGCAGACCGCATCGTTGTGCTTTGATGATGGAAAGATCGTCGGACTTGGAACCAGCGAAGAGCTGTTAGAAAGCTGTGAGGTATATCAGGAAATCTACAACTCACAGTTTAAGCGGAAACAGGAAGGAGGTAAGACGGCATGAAAAAAGTAGTGACATGGACCAGCAGAAGACAACAGAAAAAAAGTGCTTGATTACATCCGGAGATACTGGTTTTACCTTGGCTTATCGATCGTGCTTGCGGCAGTTACCGTGGCACTGACTCTTTATATCCCGATCTTAACAGGACGTGCAGTCGACCTGATTATCACGAAGGACAGGTTGATTTTGCAGGAATCCTTGTGATCTTAGAGCGTATGGCAGTGGTGATTTTGCTCACGGCAGCCGCGCAGTGGATCATGAATGCATGCAACAATAAGATTACTTACAATGTGATCCGTGATATCCGGAAAGAAGCGTTTGAGCGGATCGACATTTACCCTTAAAAGTATATTGATTCCCATTCTTATGGGAGGTGGTCAGCCGTGTCATCGCGGATGTTGATCAGTTCGCAGACGGACTTCTGATGGGATTTACACAGTTCTTTACCGGTATCGTGACAATCTTTGGAACACTGATTTTCATGCTGACGATCAGCGTGCGGATCACGGTGGCGGTCGTGGTCATCACGCCGGTCTCCTTGTTTGTGGCAAGCTTCATTGCAGAAAAAGACATTTTCCATGTTCAAGCTGCAGTCGGAGACGCGGGGCGAACAGACCGCTTTTCATCGAAGAGATGGTTGGAAACCAGAAAGTCGTGCAGGCATTTTCACATGAGGATGAGGCGTTAGAGCAGTTCGACGAGATCAACGGAAGACTGCAGAAATATTCACTGCGCGCCGATCTTCTTTTCGAGTATCACGAACCCGGCAACACGTTTTATCAACAGCCTTGTCTATGCGACAGTCGGTGTCATCGGTGCATTTACTTGCCATCAGAGGAAGCATTACAGTCGGACAGTTTCGAGTCTTTTAAGTTATGCGAACCAGTATACGAAGCCGTTTAACGAGATCTCCGGTGTCATCACCGAGCTGCAGAATGCACTTGCCTGTGCTGCCCGAGTGTTTGAACTGATCGAGGAGCCGGTCGAGAAGCCGGATGCAGAGAGTGCGAAAGTGTTAGAGAAAGCGGACGGAAGCGTAGAACTGTCCCATGTATATTTCTCTTATACGCCGGAACAGAAGCTGATCGAGGATTTCAACCTTTCCGTACAGCCGGGACAGCGCGTGGCAATCGTAGGGCCTACGGGCTGCGGTAAGACGACACTCATCAATCTTCTGATGCGTTTTTATGATGTGAACAGTGGGAGATCCGTGTCAGCGGAACACCGATCGATGAAATGACCAGAAAGAGCCTCAGAAGCAATTATGGTATGGTATTGCAGGAAACGTGGCTGCGCAGTGGAACGATTCGTGATAATATCACGATGGGAAAACCGGATGCGACTGATGAGGAAGTGATCGCGGCCGCAAAGGCATCCCATGCTCACAGTTTTATCAAGCGTCTGCCAAAAGGGATATGATACCGTGATCGCGGAGGATGGCGGAAGTCTTTCACAGGGACAGAAACAGTCCTTTGTATCACGAGAGTCATGCTGTGTCTGCCGCCAATGCTGATTCTAGATGAGGCGACATCCTCGATTGATACGCGTACTGAGATCAAGATTCAGAATGCGTTTGCGCGTATGATGCAGGGACGCACCAGTTTTATCGTTGCACACCGTCTCTCCACGATCCGAGAAGCAGATATCATTCTTGTCATGCGGGATGGAAATATTGTGGAACAGGGAAAACATGAGGAACTGTTAGAGAAAAATGGATTTTATGCAAAACTGTATAACAGCCAGTTTGCAAAATAAAATGTAAGAAAAATAAGAACAGCCGTATTTTGAGGTGACCTGTGATCGTCAGATAATGAAGCAGCGGTCAGAATGCCTCAAAGTCCGGCTGTTTTTATGAAGTTTATTTGAAGGTGTTTCTAAGATCAGTAGATCATGCGGTTTCCGCTGATACATTCTGTGGTGGAAGTTTCTATGTAATGGAGAGCACCGTCTACGTCCCTTGCACGGACGAAATTATAAATGGATAAGGCACTCTGGTATAATTCCTCGATGCTGTATTTTATTGCATAGCGCACCCACAGGCTGCAAACAAGGTCGCGGAAAGAGGTAAAAAACAGCGGCAGAAGCATATTTCCACTGATAAAACTCAGTTCGTGGCTGAATTCAAAGATCGATGCAGCGGCATCCTCCGGGGTGGAGGAATTTTTTAATTTGTCCAGATAAAAGGTAAGTCCCTCGATTTCAGCGTCACTTGCTTTTTCAATCGTAAGGCGGGCTGCAAGGTTCATAAAAAGAATACGCACTTCGAGGATGGAACGGATCTCATCACTGCTTAAAGAACCGCCATTATATTTCATAATGGAAACTAAGGTGTCCATAGTTCCATTTCTGCGGTAATCTTCCACGAACGTACCGATCCGTGGTTTTACCACGACAAACCCCTTCTTTTCAAGTTCGGCGATACCGGAGTTGACGACGGCACGTGAAACCTGCATGGATGAGGCAAGTTCACGTTCGGATGGGAGTTTCGTGCCAATCGGAAGTCTGCCGGAAATGATCATATTTTCAAGTTCGGATATAAATAACTCTTTGAGTGATGGTGCATTTAATTTTTGAAATTCCATAAAATTTATACCTCTATTGTGTCAAAATATTTGTGGTATGGTCACATACCACAAATAATTAGGGGTTTCCTGGAAAAAAATCAAGAAAATGTTGTCGAAAGTGTTCAAAAAACATACAAAAAATGAGTGATAATTTTTGACAATTTATGACAAAATGCATATAATAGAACTATATTAGAAAGAAGAGAGAGAGGATTGCCGATGAGGTCTTTACAGTCTAAATTTCTGGCTTTGACGGTAGGATGTGTACTTCTTTCAGCGCTGGCACTTGGATATGTTGGTTTTATATATACGCATAAACTTGTAAATGAGGATTCCGCGCAGTTCATGAATCTGTTTTGCGAGGATAAGGCAGAGGAGATCAATGCAACGCTGACAAGTATTGAACAGTCCGTGAATATGATTCAGGATTATACAATAGAACAGTATGGCGAACTTGGAAAAACGGGATGGACAAAGACAATACCGATGTGCTGGTGAAGAAAGTGCAGGAGGTTGCCTTACATACTGTGAAAAATACAGAAGGATCACGCGGAGTCTATATGAGAGTGAATCCGGAACTTGCCGGCCCCCAGACAGGATTTTTTCTGGTACAAGGATGAAAATGGCGAAGTTACTGAAGATTCCCTTGTCGATTTTTCAAAATATGCACAGGATGATAAGGAGCATGTCAATTGGTATTATGAGGCACTCGAAAAAGAAGAGGCGTTCTGGATGGAGCCGTATGACAATAAGAATAAAAATGACTGGATTATTTCTTATGTGGTGCCGATATACAGGAATGAAGACTTTATCGGTGTTCTGGGCATGGATATTGATATGGCACTGCTGAAAGAAAAGGTGGATTGTGTACAGATTTATGAGAGCGGTTATGCTTTCCTTGCAGGAGCAGATTATGTAATTTATTATCACCGTGATTATCCGGAAGGACTTGATGAAGAAAATACACATGGAAAGATCAGAAAGGTCTTAAATTTACTGTACAAAAAGGAACACAGGATAATCTTGTCGGTTATAATCTGGATGGCATAAAGAAGAAAATGACCGCCAGACAGTTGGAAAATGGTATGTTTTTTGTTGTCACCGCACCGGCAAAGGAGATCAATGCGTCGAGTAACCGTATTATCCGATTGTTTTTGGTTTCAACGCTGTCTATCATCTTTATATCGGTTTTGATCACAATCCATGTTACCAGGGAAATGACGCGTCCGCTCAAAGAACTTACGGAAGCTGCACAGAAGGTTGCCGGTGGTGATCTTGAGGTCAATATCGACTGTGAATCCAAAGATGAGGTTGGTGTACTTGCAGACAGCGTGCAACAGATGGTAAATCACCTGCGGCATTACATTGACTATGTGAATGAGCAGGCGTATACGGATGCCCTGACAGGCGTTGCCAATAAAGCTGCATATAAAGAGTATGTGGATAAGTTAGATAAACGTGCGGCTGATGAGAAGATCAAATATGCAGTTGTAGTCATGGATATCAATAACCTTAAAAAGATCAATGACAATTTTGGACATGAATTCGGTGACATGCTGATCAGGGATGCAAGCAGACTGATACAAAAGGGATTTAAAGACCATATCGTATACCGCATCGGAGGAGACGAATTTGTGATCATCATCGAACAGGCCGAAAAGGCAATATGTGATGAGTTGCTGAGAAATTTTGATGATGGCATTGTGGTTTTCAATAAAAACAATACAAAGTATGAACAGAAAATACAGATTGCGCGGGGAATCGCATTTTATGAGCCGGACTGCATAGATTCTTTTGCATCCGTATTCCGTGAAGCAGATCATGCAATGTATGAGAATAAGGTTATGCAGAAATCAATGCAGACTGCGCCGCCTGCTGCGGGACAGTCTTAGGTACTAAAACAGATGGAGAATAAAAAAATGGGCGATGATAAAAAGATGGCATGGAAAAAAACTGCTAAGCGTTTTTGGTGTGTTTTTCCTGATTATGGCAGTATGGCAGATTGTTGTACTTGAGCTGTTGAAAAATGGAGTGATCGGCACAATGGTTGCGATGATACTGATCTGTGCTGCAACAGTAATCATTTTCGGGTTAGTGTTTGCATTAATCAGGACACTTTTGGATGTTTTCAGACAGCTTATGGGCGAAGGCACAGAGGCAGGAGGTTCCGGTGGTGTTGCAGAGAAGGCAAATAAACTTGCGGAGAAAGATGGTGAGATCGGACAGCTTGTGCGTACATTTCAGGAGTCGATTACTTCATTTTCACAGGTTGTACTTGGCATTAAAAAGGCGACGAAGGAGCTTGGTGAGGTTTCGGAGGATTTCAAACATATCTTTAAGAGTATGACAACTTCTCTGGAACAGACCGAGCAGGCAGTTACCACCATTACCGATAATACAATATCCCAGGCAGATCATACCGTTGATATGAAAGAGAAGATCAACGCTATCAGCAGAACGATTGATGAGATTGCTGAAAATGTTTCGATGTTAGCACAGAGTGCAGAGCATATGAAAAGAGAGCAACAAAGCAGCAGAAGCAATCATGGAGGAACTTGTAAATATCAGCAAAGAGAGCGGCATTGCGATTGAAAATGTAAGACAGCAGACAGATCTGACCAACCAGTCAGCGCAGGAGATCCGTACGGCAACAGAGATCATAGCCGGAATTTCTAATCAGACAAACCTTCTTGCATTGAATGCAAGCATTGAGGCTGCAAGAGCAGGGGGGAACATGGAAGAGGATTTGCAGTTGTTGCGGAAGAGATCCGTACGTTAGCAGATCAGTCAAGAGAATCAACAGAGCAGATCAACCAGATTGTCAATACATTGATTGACAATTCAAATATCAGTGTAGAGATCACGCAGAAGGTATCAGAAGCGTTTGTAAAACAGAATGAAAAGATTCATGATACAGAAGAGATTTTTCCGTTCACTGAATGAGGAAATCAAGAATACAAGCGATGCGGTAGATGGAATCAGTGAAGAAGTAAGTGCGTTAGATGATCATAAGACTGTGATCGAGAGTGGAATCACATCTCTGACAGAGTTTGCGGAGCAGAATGCTGACAGCGCCAAAGTAACGACCGAGAATATGGAAGAATTCCAGCAGATCGTTGACCAGTGCAATCAGGCGACAGAGCGGATTGTGACAGTATCAGATGAGCTGGTAGGTTACCTCGGAAAAGTAAACGCAAATGTAAAAGATAAAATAGGTGGACGTAATTAAAAAATAAATCGGAAATGGAGAAAAAGAGTACCGCATGAGCAATTGTGCGGTATTTTTCAATACTATGAGAACAGAACAGAAAACATCAGTAAAAAACAGCATAGGAAGACTTGTCTTTGTCGGAATCAGTGTCTTGCTTCAGGTGATATGGATCATCAACCTTTTCTTATGGCTGAACCGTTATTCAGCGGCAATTTCCCTTTTTTCCACGCTGATCGCAGTCTCAGTTGTCTTTGCAATATACGGAACGCATGGAAATATGGCATTTAAAGTGCCATGGATGCTTCTGATTGCAGCTTTTCCGATTTTTGGATTGTGTGTGTTTCTGTTATTCGGGCGTTCGAATCTGACGAGGAGCATGAAAAACGTTATGAATTGATCGATGAGGAACTTTTTCCTTTTTAAACGGTGATGATGAGGTCATAAAAGAACTGCAAGGGAAAAAGATTTGTCGATTGCAAATCAGTCGGATTATATCTGGAAATACGGGCATTATCCGGTATATCATAACACGGATGTAGCATTTTATGCGGATGCGTCACAGGGGCTGGAGGCACAGCTTGCAGAACTGAAAAAAGCAGAACATTTTATTTTTATGGAGTACCATGCAATCGAGCAGGCGGAATCGTTTGAGCGGATTTTAAACGTTTTGAAAGACAGAGCTGCACATGGTGTGGAGGTACGTATTTTTTATGATGATGTCGGAAGTATCGGTTTTATCAATCATGATTTCCGTAAACGCATGGAAGAAAATGACATTGCATGCCGTGTATTCAATCCGATTATTCCGGTATTGTCCGTATTTATGAATAACCGGGATCACAGAAAGATCACGGTCATCGATGGAAAGGTGGGATTTACAGGGGGGATATAACCTTGCAAATGAGTATTTTAACATTACCCACCCGTACGGACACTGGAAGGATACCGGTATCCGCTTAGAGAGGGGATGCGGTAAAAAGCCTTACTGTCATGTTTCTTGAAATGTGGAATGCCGTGAAAAAAACAGATCAGGATTATCAGAAGTATCTGCCAGAGACAGATTATCAGGCGAAACAGGATGGTTTTATCCAGCCGTATGCGGACAGTCCGTTAGATGACGAGCACGTCGGAGAGAGTGTTTATATGAATCTCATTGCACATGCAAAAAAGGAGATTTATTTCACAACCCCGTATCTGATCATCACAGATGAGATGAACCGGGCACTGGGACTTGCAGCAAAACGCGGGGTGGATGTGCGGATCGTCACACCGGGAATCCCGGATAAAGAAACTGATCTACAAAGTGACACGTTCTTATTATGCAGGACTGGTGCGACAGGGGTGCGTATTTATGAATACACACCTGGATTTATTCATGCAAAACAGTGTGTCTGCGACGGGGAAGCGGCAACCTGTGGCACGATCAATATGGATTATCGCAGTTTGTATCTTCATTTTGAAAATGGGGCTTTTTTGTACAACTGTGATGCGGTGAAGGAAATGCGGAAGGATTTTGAACATATTTTTACCGAGAGTACGGAAGTGACAGAAAAATATAAGAGCGGGCGATCCGCTGTTTTGCGTGGAACCCAGTGCCTTTTACGGTTGTTTGCACCTTTGATGTAAAAAACGCACTTTCTATTATTCATGACAATAGAATGTTCGCAGAGTGTGCATTCTATTGTATGAAATCTTCACAGAAGTTTAAATAAATTTTTGGTAAAAGTATGGTAAAATAGTAGTTAGAAGGTAACCGGTCAGGAGAAGCCGTTACAAAATAATGTTTCTAAGGAGAAAGTCAAATGGAGTACATGGATATTGAAACAGTCAAGGAACTGGATCATGTTTTTGGGGACATTGAGGAGTTACAGAAGTTTCGCTGTCTGATGATGCAGTACGAATGTGCGATGTTAGAGGTAAAGACAAAGCTGGATGTATTAAATACAGAGCTGTCGGTCCAGAACAGCAGAAACCCGATCGAGTCGATAAAATGCAGGATCAAGGAACCGGACAGTATCATGAAGAAAATGAAGCGTCAGGAGATCCCGTTTTCGGTGGACAACATTGAAAAAAATTTAAATGATATCGCAGGTGTCCGCGTTATCTGCTCTTTTCCGGATGATATTTATACATTAGCGGATTATCTGGAAAAGCAGGATGACATCAAACTCATCAAGAAAAAAGATTACATCAGCCATCCGAAGCCGAATGGCTACCGCAGCCTTCATTTGATTCTTGAAGTGCCGATTTTTCTGACCAACGAGAAAAAGATGATGCGCGTGGAAGTGCAGTTCCGTACCATTGCAATGGATTTCTGGGCGAGCTTGGAGCACAAGTTAAAATACAAAAAAGATATAGACAATGCACAGGTCATTTCACAGGATCTCTGCTTCTGTGCGGAGCTGATCTCACAGTTAGACGGCAGGATGCAGCAGATCAGGGAGCGGCTGGAAGAGAAGAAAGATAATACACAATCAATATTACCGGGGTTTGATTCAGACCCCGGATGATGAGAAAGTCGATTTAAAGAAACTGCCGGTGCAAAGGAAATCCAGGTGCTATGGAGTGAGCCGGTTTAAACAGATCAGTCCTGAAACTCCCTGTAATGTTTCAAAAACAAATCCGCAAGATTTCCCTGAAGCGTTACCCCAAGATCGGTCAGGGGTAGCGGAGAGTGCTTCTAAAGCAGGAACCATATGTTCTAATCTTGCATTTTCGCCCATGTGTCCGATACGGATCACTTTTCCGGACAATTCATCAAAGGAGCCGGCAAGCATAATGTTATATTTTGTGCGCATCTCGTCTAAGATGGATTTTGCATCGGTACATTCCGGGATATCAAAAACCGTTACGGTGTTTGAGTAACCGCTCTGCAGATGAAGTTTTAATCCTGCTTCTTTGACGGCTGCCCTGGTGGCGGAACCGATCCTTGCATGACGCTCATACAGGGTTTTATCGCCGGCGATCAGGTTAAATGCAGCGCGCAGACCGTAGATATCGCTGATCGGCATGGTGTAAGGAAACCATTTCTTCTCATAGTAACCGTCGAAAGCCATCAGATTTGCATAGAAAGATGCAATCGGGGTTTTGCGGTTTTTCATTTTTTCTTTTGCATCATCACTCACCACAACAAAAGTAAGACCAGGAGGTGCAGAGACTGCTTTCTGGGAACCGCCGCAGAGAAGATCGATCTGAAAGTCATCGACGCAGACTCTCTCGCCAAACATACCGGAAACAGAGTCAACGACCGTTAAAATGCCATACTGTTTGAGCAGCGGACAGATTCTGCTGATATCATTTAACATCCCGCTCGGTGTGTCACAGTGGACAACGGTGGCGTAAGCGTAGTCGTGATGATCTTTTAAGTATTCCGCGAGTGCGTCCACATCCAAAGTGTTCTCGTAATCGGCATGGTAAAGTTCCGGGATGCCGCCGTACATGCTGACAAAGTCGGCAAATCCTTTACCGTAGATACCGTTATCGATGACAAGTACTTTATCGCCCGGCTCTGTCAGGGAAGCGCAGGCAGCTTCCAGTCCTAAAATTCCTTCCCCGTCTAAGATCAGCGTCTCATTTTTCGTGCCAAGAAGGCTGCTGATCAGTTCGCAGGTCTCTTTGTAAAAATCATAAAATTCTTCATCCAGATCAGGATTTGTGCAGGCAAAACTGCGCGCACGCCTTACTGTTTCCGGCACCTGTGTCGGTCCGGGAGTCATGATCTTGTACATAATAATCTCCATTCTTATCCGTTTTTCAATGAAAACAACGTTTTCATTTGCATCTCAAGTTTGTGCGTAAGCACAAATCTTGCGTGTGAAAAATCTTATTTTTCACACGAATCCTCTTTTCTGAAAAATAAATTATTTAAAAATGATTTTGTTTGCTGCTTTGCGAAGCGGCTCGATAACGATCAGAACCACAACGGCTGCAACACCGATCTGTACCAGATTTCCAGGAATGGAAGTAAACGGTGCGATCCAGTTCCATAAATAATTCCTTCTGCGATATAGTAGCCGACTACTTTGATCACGCAGGCAGCAACGATTGCAAGTGCGTCAAAGCCAAGACCGTGATGCTTTTCTGTAATTGCGCCGACTACATAACCCATGATGGCTACAATCACAAAAGTGAAAGGTGCCCATGCAGTCCAGCCGGAGAGCAGATCAAAGAGTCCCATGCCAATGCCGCCGGCGAGTGCACCGCTTTTTGCCAAATAAAATCGCGCAGATGAAAAGTGGAACGTTGCCAAGGTGGATCAGTCCGCCGTTTGCGGTGATCGGAAGTCTGACATTGACGAATGCGGTAAATACATAGGTCAGTGCGATGAAAAAGTGCCGTGATAGTCAGAAACTGTACCTGACCGATTGAATTTTCTGCTTTTGCAGCTGTTGTAGATGTTGTGCTCATATTCTTTTCTCCTGTATGACCGATTACAGTAGCGCCTTCTTCCAGGGATTTGAAACCATCCATGTTCAGACCGGAGAAATGTACGAATACATCATTGCCCTGCTCGTCAGAGATGAATCCGTATCCTTTTTGGTTGTTAAACCATTTTACTGTACCTTTGTTCATTGAAAAGTACCTCCAAAAAATATTACTGGCTGTATTTACAGCTAGTTAGAGCATATCATAACGGTTTTGAAAGTAAAGGAAAAAAACGGATATTTTTTAACCTAATTTCTCAATAACAATATTGTGGTTTTTGAGAAAAATCTCAACCAGTCTGTCCCATTCGTGCTCTAAGGATTTATCGGTGGAAAAGATACGATAGGATACACCGGTCGTGAGCATAAGGTTTCCATTCTGGAACTTCAGATTCAAAACATGCCGGTCACATCCTGTGGTGTAAAAGGCGTCTGCATACTGGCAAGCGTGCGGGATAAATTGTCCGGTGAGAGCAGAAAACAAACTTAAAATAAGAAGGTGTCCGTTTTCCCTTGATCAGATCAAAAGCAGTGCTGGCGCACTCTGCCGTAGGGCAGAAACACAAGGCCGGATAACCCCTGTTCTTCTAATTCTTCACTGGAATAAAAGTCCGGTGTGACCGTTCCGTCAAAATTCCACACAGCATCTTTTCTGGATCGTGGCTTCTTTTAATAAGAAATGATCGAATGTATCAGAGCATAAAAGCTGATTCATAAAATTTTTAAGTTCCGGGATATTGAGCGCTAAATGCGGTATACCTCTTTCATAAGCTGATGGGTGGTGCTGGAGTAAAGGTGGACTTTTTAATTTCTGCAGGTATCATGATCCACCTTTAAACTCCAACATCACATCCCCATTGTACCATAAAACACCTGGAAACAAAATAAAGGATGTAATCTTTCTGATTTTATAGTAGAATAGGAGTGGTTTTAATCAGTATGACAGAAAAGAGGAAATACAATGAACGAACAAACAGTTTTATTTGATTTATTAAAAGGGAGTATCTCCGGCACATGTGGTAAAATCGTGTGAAAAACGTTTAGAGGATGCCGGATTTGAAAAGATAGCTTATGAAAAAAGAATGGAATCTAAAAGCGGATGGACGTTATTATGTGGATCACCACGATACCACATTGTTCGCATTTACGATTCCGGAAGATGAGATGAAAAAGAGGAAAAACCTGCAGTGCGCATTGCAGCGGCACATACGGATTTTCCGTGTCTGCGCATTAAGCCGTCCTGTGATGTCGTGACAAACCGCTATGCACAGGTCAACATCGAGGTATATGGAGGTGCAATCTTAAATACCTGGTTAGACAGACCGCTTGGTGTGGCAGGACGTGTGGCAGTGAGGGGCAATGATCCGTTTGTACCGGAAATGAAATATTTTGCGTCCGAAAAGAATCTGCTGACAATCCCGAATCTTGCGATCCATATGAACCGCGAAGTGAATAAGGGCGTGGAGTTAAATAAGCAGATCGATATGATCCCGGTTGCAGGGCTTTGCAGAAGAAGAGAAGAATGCCGATTATTTCTTAAGTTTTCTTGCAAAAGGAACTGTCTGTCAAAAAGAGGATATTTTAGACTTTGAACTGACGGTATACTGCAGGGAGCAGCCGGAGTATGTTGGGGGTAGCAGATGACTTTATATCCTCTCCGAGACTGGATAACCTGACATCCTGTGCAGCTTTAGTGTCTGGTATTTTAGATGCGGAAAGAAAAGACGGTATCAATCTAATCGCCTTATTTGACCATGAGGAGATCGGAAGCCGCAGCAAACAGGGAGCAGGTTCTATCTTACTTCACGACATGCTGCTTCGCATTTTAGCGGAATGCGGTGCGAAGGAGAGTGCGCAGGAGCTGCTGTATCAGAGTATGCTGTTATCGGTAGACGTTGCACATGGACTGCATCCGAATCAGGCAGGAAAAATGGACATCACAAATAAACCGGTGCTCGGAAGCGGCTTCTGTATCAAGGAGGCATGTTCCCAGTCCTACGCAACAGACTGTGAGGCGATTGCAATCATCCAGCAGATCTGTGATCTGAAGAAGATCCCGTATCAGAAATTTGTAAACCGTTCCGATATGGCAGGCGGCGGAACACTTGGCTCTATCGCATCTGCGCTGCTGCCAGTAAAAACAGTGGATATTGGTATTCCGCTTCTGGCAATGCATTCAGCAAGAGAATTGATGGGGGCAGCAGATCAGGAGGCACTGACAGAGCTTGTAACGGCATATTTTTCACTTTAAGGAGGAATTTTGAAAAGAAGAAAAAGGCATACACTGCTTAAGTTTATAATTCTTGCAGTGATAGCGGGCGGAGTGGTTCAATATTCCGGAGTGCTTAAGGATACAGGTGTGTTTCCGGAAAAAATCACAAACCAGATCAGTGTAGAACAGAAAAATGCGAAAGCAGAAACATATTCCGGTACGGCAGAGGAACAGACGGCAAAGAGTACAGAGATAAGCACGGAAAATGAAACAGCGGATACCGAAGTGCCGCATGGATATGCTTATGAAACGCTGACGGCGGAGCAGAAGACTGTCTATGACGAAGTGTACCGGATCATTCTGGCACATGATTCAAAGGTAAAAGTAAGTACCTGTGATGAAAAAGTTTTAGAGAAGGCATATCGTTCTGTGATAGCAGATCATGGGGGGCATTTTCTGGGTATCCGGTTATAACTACACACAGTATACCATGGGAAAAAGATTGTCAGCATCGATTTTTCCCCAAGTTATACGATGGAGCGCACAGAGCGTGATTCCTATCAGAGGCGGATCGACGCAGTGGTGGATTCCATATTAAAAATGTGGATCCATCCATGGGGAGATTATGAAAAGGCAAAATATGTGTTTGAAGATCTGGCGGGGAACGTGGAATATCAAATGGGGACGGAACAAAATCAGAATATCATCAGTGTCTTTTTTAAATAAGAAAACAGTCTGTCAGGGATATGCCAACGCCACGCAGTATCTGCTGACACTTCTGGGGATTCCGGCTGTTGTGGTGACAGGAACTGCGGAGGGAGACACACACGCATGGAATCTTGTCCAGCTTGACGGTGCATATTATTTTATGGATACGACATGGGGAAATTCTTCCTATAACAATGGTGCGAGCGGTATGGGGGGACTTTTATCAATTATAATTATTTCGGGGTGACTACGGCTGAGATCAGCAAAACGCATCAGGCGGACGGTACACTGTCTTTTGCCGGAATGTACGGCAACGGCAGATAATTATTATGTAAGAGAAGGAAAATATATCACCGAGTGGGAGCCGGAAGTGATCGGACAGATTTATGGCGCTGCTTATCGTAATGGAGCTGTCACGGAGGAGATTCGTTTTCGGATATATCTTTATATGATCAGGCAAAAGCATATCTGATCGATGAACAGCATATCCGCGATTATTGTGAGGGAATTACAGGATTATCGTATATTGAGGACAGAGATCAGAATGTACTGATCCTGAAATTTTCGTAGAAAAGATATCAGATAAAAAATATATAAAATATAATAGAAACCTCTATACAAAACAAAGTTTTTGTGCTAATGTTATGTAGTAATTGATACTACATGTAATGGAAAAAAATAACATATAAAAAGTTTTTGAATAACAAATTGTCGGACTATGGAGGTTATAAGATATGTACAAGATCCTGATTGACAGTTGTGGAGAACTGCCGGAAGATTTAAAAAGGATGGACATTATCAGAATGTATCGTTAGAGTTAGAGGTAGATGGATGCTATATCCGCGATGACGAGACTTTTTGACCAGAAGATTTTCTTCGCAGGGTAAAGGAAAGTGTTACCGGACCAAAGTCTGCATGCCCGTCTCCGGATGAATATATGAAGTCCTATGAAGGGGATGCCGATCATGTATATGTGGTAACTTTATCCGGCAAGCTTTCCGGATCTTATAACAGTGCCGAACTTGGAAAAAATTTATTTGAGGAGGAACATCCGGGCGAGAAGAAGATTTATGTATTCAATTCCCGTTCCGCTTCCGTCGGTGAGACACTGATCGGTATGAAAGATGCAGGAGTGTGAAGAGGCCGGTATGAGTTTTGAGGAAGTTGTTGCGGCAACAGAGAAATATATCAGTTCCATGAATACATTTTTTGTACTTGAAACATTAGAGACTCTGCGAAAAAACGGACGTCTGACAAATCTTAAGGCATTTATTGCAAATACATTAAATATCAAGCCGGTAATGGGTTCTACAGAGGAAGGATCGATCTGTCAGCTTGGTCAGGCGCGTGGCATGAACAAAGCGCTGGATAAGATGATTCAGGATGTGATTGCAAAGACAAAAAACTGTGAGAACAGGGTGCTTGCAATTTCACACTGTAATTGTCCGGAGAGAGCAAAAGCAGTAAAGGAAAAAATTGAAAAGATAGCAAAGTTCAAAAAAATCATTGTTACGGATACAGCGGGCGTCAGCACAATGTATGCAAATGACGGCGGTGTTATTATCGCAGTTTAATACGGCGGAATAAGTGTCAGTTACCGATCTGCCGGCGTATGAGGACTGCAGCATCCGTCAGGGAAAGGACAGTATATGAAAGAACTTGACATATGAGGAAGTATTAGATCAGATCGAACATCAGAGACGGTTTGGAAATCGTCCGGGGGCAGAGGTATCAGCGCTGATGCTGGAAAAGTTAGGCAGACCACAGCAGAATATGAGTGTGATCCATATAGCGGGGACGAACGGAAAAGGTTCCGTCTCTGCTTTTTGTGCTCAATTTTAAAGGAAGCAGGGATTCGTACCGGAATGTTTACCTCACCGCACCTGGTTGATTTCAGGGAGCGGATCTGTGTGGACGGACAGATGATATCCCGTGAAGAAGTGACAAAACTTGGAAACATGTTGCTTGAGGAGGACTTTGGGACAGTACCGACGATGTTTGATTATTGTCTGGCAATGGCACTGCTCTATTACAGGGACAGACAGTGTCAGGCTGCCGTGATAGAGACCGGGCTTGGGGGAAGATTAGATTCAACCAATGCAATCGGCGTGCCGGAGGTTACGGTGGTCACGAAAATCGGGTATGACCATATGGCGGTTTTAGGTGATACATTAGATAAAATTGCGGCGGAGAAGGCGGGAATTATCAAAAAGGGTACAAAACTGGTATTAGAGAGCCAGGAAAAAGATGCAATGGATGTTTTGCTGGAAACAGCGGAAAAAGAAGCAGTTACTGAGATAAAGATTGCGGATATGCATGACGTGACCGAATGCCGCTATGAAAATGGCAGACAGTATTTTTCCTATCAGAAATACAAAAATCTTGAGATGGCAATGCTTGGTGTCCACCAGTATGAAAATGCGGCTGCTGCGATCCTTGCCGCAGAAATTTTTCTGAAAGACAGAGGAATTTCAGATGAAAAGGCAGAATACTATATCAGAGAAGGAATCAAAAAGACAAGATGGGAAGGACGGATGGAGATCCTAAGCCGGGAACCGTTTTTTATGGTGGATGGTGCACATAATGGTAACGGAGTGGCGGCATTAGCGGAAAGTCTTCGTACTTTGTTCCCGGGAGAGAAGTTTCATTTTGTCATGGGAGTTATGGCAGATAAAAACTATGAGGAAATGATCGAGGAATTACTGCCGCTTGCACTGGATTTTAAGACGGTGACGGTAGAGTCAGAGAGGGCACTGGCGGCACAGGAGCTGTCGGAGAAGATCCGGGCAAAGGGAATCTGCGATGCCGGACTTTTACACTCTTTTTGACGAACTGATGCCGGGACGGCTGGATGTGGCACACAAAACGATCGCAGTTGGGTCTTTGTACTTTGTCGGGGTGATTGAAAAATATTTCCAAGATGTAACAAAAATCACAAAAAATTTACAAATTTACTAACTTTGCTTAACAGGTGGTTATAAGGCAGTTTTTTTTGGCTATAATAATCGGTGTTGAAAAATGATGTAGATTAGAAAGAGCCGATAAGATGGTATTTAGCAGTTTTGAATTTTTATTCCGGTTTTTGCCGGTTTTTTTTACTGATGTATTATGTGACGCCGCAGAAATGGAAAAATGCGGTGTTATTTGCGGGCAGTATTTTATTTTATACGGCAGGTGAGGCAGAATATGTAGTGCTTTTACTTGCTTCTGTGGTGATCAACTATGTTTTTGGCAGGCTGATGTACCGGGATACTTATGAGGAAGAGGGAAAAAACAGCTGATTTTGCTGATCGTGGCGCTGTGTTACGACTTTGGTGTTTTATTCCTTTTTAAGTATAGCGGTTTCATGGATAAGCTGCCGCTCGGTATTAGTTTTTATACGTTCCAGATTGCAGCCTATATCATCGATGTTTACCGGGGAAGGGTGCCGGTGGAAAAATCGTTTATCCGGCTTGGAACGTATGTGACGATGTTTCCACAGCTGATTGCCGGACCGATCATCAACTATTCGGAGGTCCGTATGGCTTTATGCAGCAGAACCGTTACTTTCGAACAGTTTGAATCCGGATTAAAAACACTGATACTGGGACTTGGTGCAAAGGTGATCGTTGCAGACCGTATTGGACTTTTGTGGAATAACATCCAGGCAATCGGCTTTGAAAGTATTTCAACACCGTTGGCATGGATGGGAGCGTTTGCATATTCGATCGAACTTTATTTTGATTTTTCCGGTTATTCTCTGATGGCATTGGGACTGGGACGGATGCTTGGATTTGAATTTCCGAAAAACTTTAAACATCCCTATATTTCAAGATCGGTATCCGAATTCTGGAGAAGATGGCATATTACGCTTGGACGCTGGTTCCGGGAATATGTCTATATTCCGCTTGGCGGCAACAGGAAGGGAAAAGCGCGTACGATATTTAATTTATTTGTATGGAGTCTGACTGCCGTCTGGCATGGGGCAGAGGGACATTTTCTGATCTGGGGAGCATCACTGCTCTTACTGCTTGCTTTGGAAAAAGCATTTTTACTTGCAGTTTCTGAAAAAAGCAAAATACTTTTCCCATGTATATCTGGTGCTTGTAGTACCGCTTACCTGGATGGCATTTGCGATTGCGGATGTAGGACAGCTTGGTGTCTATTATGCAAGAATGTTTCCATTTTCGGTGTGGGAGAAACGGTCAGACAGATGGATTTTTGCAGTATCTGAAAGATTACGGTCCACTGTTTCTGATGGGGATTGTTTTTTTCAACTCCATACCCGACAGCTTTATATAAGGTATTTGAAAAAAAATGGCTGGGGAGTCTGGCGGTGATCGTGGTGTTAGGATTAAGTCTTTATTATATGGCAGTTTCTACGAATAACCCGTTTTTGTACTTTAATTTTAGGACTGGTGAATAAGCGTGAAAAAAATAATGAAATGCAGGGTTGCTGTCTTTTTTGATCATTGGCTGGGGGTACTTTCCCCTGATCGGATATTTAAAAAAGACGGGATCTATAAAATTATTCCATCGATGTAAAAAACTCCGTATTTTGTATTGGTGTTAGACGGAATTCATGATAAAATTTATCCTTGAGTAAAGAGTTGCCGGATCTGTTGCCGGATGGAACAAAACCACAGAACCAGGAAAGTGTCATTGCAAGTACAGAAATGACGGATGAGGAAAACGTGGCAGGGCAGACGGAAACAGTAATGCAGGATACAGAAAACGGCGGCTGCAAAACCAAAGAAATTTATACAGGTGGATGACAGTTATTTTGATGATGCAGTTTTATTGAGATTCGAGAACGGTAGGTCTGCATGATTATGGTGGACTGGATCATTCCGATTTTTTTCGCAACTGTTGGTATGAATATTTATGATCTGTGGAAAGATGCATTCTGTGAGGTCAACGGGAAAAAAGGTGACATTAGAGGAAGCCTTGAAGGCAAAGCAGTATAAAAAGGTGTATTTTCAGATCGGTATCAATGAGATGGGACGTGGAACACTGGACGGGTTTATGAATGAGTATCAGAATGCAGTGGAGAAATTCAAAACACTGCAACCGGATGCGGTCATTTATGTGCAGGCGATCATGCATGTGACCCAGAAAAATCTGATTCAGATCCGATTTTTAATAATCCGGGCATTGATGCGAGAAATCAGCGCATACAGCAGCTTGCGGATGGTGTTCGTGTGTTTTATATTGATGTCAATGAAGTGGTGTGCGATGATCAGGGTGGATTAAAACAGGAGCTTACGTTTGACAATCTGCATCTGTACGGGTCGAAATACAACATCTGGGTAGATTTCTTAAAGACCAAAGGAATCGGGACAGAATGATGAAGTTTTGGGAAGACTGGAAAGAAAAAACTGAAAAAATTTTTGAAAGCGGATGTGCTGGCAGAATGCAGGCAGCAGGTGGATCATGAGAACAGAGTCGTGCTCTGTGTCTTAAACAGTTCCATGGTGTGCCTGTCATTTATGCTGGCATTTTACATATTATGGAGAAAACAGGCAGAATATTACCATGAACATATGTGTATTTTATATGCAGCATTGTTTCTGATCTTACTGTTTGTTTCCTTTTATTCGAAAAGAGATTCAGGTATCCGTTTGTCTGTTTTGATCGCGGTCGAGTACGTTGCAATAGGTTCCTTTTTTGCCATGAATCATATTATATTTGGTGGACGGGAAAGCACAACGGCATATTATCTTCTGGTGGGACTTGCATTCTGTTTTCTGGTGCGTCCCATCCAGATGTATCTGATGCAGGCGGGGATCACCTGCATACTGGCGGTCAGTATGCTGCCTTGTCAGAGAGTGGAATTATGCAAAACTTGATCTGATTAACACAATGCTGATGTTTGGCATGAGTGTGGTCCTGAGCAGTATTGTTATGTGGTTTCGCATGGAAATATTAAAAAAGCTTGATGACAGAGAAAAAGTGCTCGGTATTACAGAACTTTACCAGAGTGTGCTTGACGAGTCGCAGACAGCGGCATATGTGAGGGATATCTGTACCTATGAGGTGCTGTATTTAAACCGGAAAGCGAAAGAAATCTTTCACATCAATGAGGAATATGCAGGAAAAAACTGTTATACACTTTTTTATCAGCAGAAAATTCCGTGCCAGGGCTGTCCGGCTGCGGAGTTAAAAAGAGATAAGATCTGGCAGCGGGAAAAAAGATTAATGAGCGTTTTATCAGGCCAAAGGGAAAGATCATCGACTGGTGTGGCAGAGAGGCATATGTGGAATATCTGACTGATATTACAGATACCAAAAAGATGGAAACACAGATGCGCACCGCCCATGAGAAGCTGCAGCAGAAATACCAGGAGGAAATGATGTACCGGGATGCCGTCTCCGGGGGAAATCCTGACCACAAGCCGTTTAAACCTGACAAAGCGTGTGGTAGAAGATATGCGGGTAGGTACGAAAGACGGTTATGAGAAAATGTATGCGAAGGTCACGGATTTTCGTTCCAGAATGTATGCATACGCCAAAAAAGTATACCTGACAGAGGAACAGAATCAGAGACTGTCACCGGATGGAATGCTTGATGCATTTAAGGACGGGGTAAACAGTCTTTCGGAGGAATACGTCGCACAACTGGATAGTGGCAGATATGTATGGGTAAGAGTGGAGGTAAATCTTTTACAGAAACCGGAAAATGGCGAGATTATAGCATTTATTTACAATCATGATGTGACAAGAGAGCAAATTAAAACAGATTTTAGAATGTATCATGGCATTTGGCTATGATGAAATTTATACGGTGGATGAATACACCGGGCAGATGGATGAATTTGTAAGTGGTCAGTATGCGCTTGATTCACAGGCTGAACAGGATCAATATGAAGGTGAGCTGCAATGTCTTTCCGACCGCGTGGAAACGCCGGAAGAAAAAAGCGGTTGTCAGAAGCTATGGAATTGTCGAATATCCGTGAACATTTAAAATCACAGGATGTGTATATCGTAGAGGTTCCGCTGCGTTCGAAAAATGGAAAGTACCGTCAGAAACAGATCCGCTGTATGTATTTAAATCAACAGACAGGTACACTGCTTTTAATGCTTTCCGATGTTGAGGACATTGTGAAAGAAGAAAAAGAAAAACAGGAGCAGCTGGAGAAAGCACTGAAGATGGCAGAGGCAGCCAATGAGGCAAAAACGAAATTTTTAGCCGGAATGAGCCATGAGATACGGACACCTATGAATGCGATCATCGGTTTAAATTCCATGATACGCTCATCGCTTGATGACAGGGAGCAGGTGCTTGATTATACGGAAAAACTGGATTCAGCATCCCAATATCTTTTAGCACTGCTAAATGATATTCTTGATATGTCGCGAATCGAGTGGCAGCATGAAACTTGCTATCCGGGCATTTGAGGGAGATAAGTTCTGGGATAATGTCAATATGTTAGCGAAGGCACAGGCAGTCATGGCAGGTGTCGGCTATTCTTTTGAAAGAAGAAAGAAAATCTCGGAAGTGTATATTGGGGATTCCACAAGGTTAGAACAGATCATGGTAAATCTGATCAACAATGCGGTGAAATTCACCCCCAAAGGTGGAAATGTCAACGTCTCTGTTGCAGAGCAGGAAACGGATGGAAGAGTACAGCTGACCGCAGTCGTTTCCGATAATGGAATTGGTATCGCAAAAGATTTTCTGCCAAAAGTATTTGAAATTTTTACACAGGAGCATGAAGAAAATACCCGTGTTTATGGAGGGAGCGGTCTGGGACTGTCCATTGCGCGCAATTATGCAAGGATGATGGATGGTGACATTACGGTAGAGAGTGCGGAAGGAAAAGGCACCGTGTTTACCGTGACCGCAAAACTTGGTTTTGACCGCCGGAAAAAGGCGCGGAAGGAAAGAACAGAGAATATCAGTTTTGAGGGAAAGCGGATTCTGCTTGTTGAGGATCATCCGCTTAATGTCATCGTTGCAAAGGGACTTTTGGAAAAGAAACAGTTTGAGGTTGTCACAGCGGAAAATGGCAAGAAAGCGGTGGAACTTGTGACAGATGCCCCGGAATATTATTTTGATGCAATATTGATGGATATTCGCATGCCGGTTTTAGACGGAATTGAGGCAGCAAGACAGATCCGTGCTTTAGACAGAGCAGATGTCAAAGAACTTCCAATCATTGCAATGACAGCAAACGCAGGAGATGAGGACAGAAGACAGACGAAAGAAGCAGGGATGAATGAACACCTTGCAAAACCGATCGATCCGAAACTTTTATATACGACGCTGCAAAATTTATTTTACCGTAAAAAGTTATAAATGATTCCTCGATTACACATACTACGGAAAAAGATTGTGTGAAAGGGGAATTTTTTTATGTCATTAAAAATTAAGATCACAGATGTGCATGCAAGACAGATATTGGATTCAAGAGGAAATCCGACGGTGGAGGTCGAGGTGACTGCCGAGACAGAGACAACCGGCAAAAAGATCACGGCGAGAGAGTCTGTCCCTTCCGGTGCAAGTACGGGAAGATTTGAGGCAATCGAACTGCGTGATGGTGATAAAGATTATTTCGGCCTTGGTGTGCAGAAGACCGTGGATCATGTAAAACACAAAAATCCGGGAAATGCTGCTTGGGATGAATGTGTTAGAGCAGGCAAAATTAGACCGCACAATGGTGGAACTTGACGGAACCGATAATAAGGGAAACCTTGGGGCAAATGCGATCCTCGGGGTATCGCTTGCCTGTGCAAAGACGGCTGCAAAGGCACTGGATATGCCATTATACCGCTATCTTGGCGGAACCAATGCCAAAACGCTCCCGGTTCCGATGATGAACGTGATCAACGGCGGTGTCCACGCAAAAAATACGCTTGATTTTCAGGAATTTATGATCATGCCGGTCGGAGCATGCGGTTTCTCACAGGCTCTTAAAATGGGTGCAGAAGTATATCATTTTCTGCGCCAGATCTTAAACGAAAACGGTATGAGTACAGCAGTCGGGGATGAGGGGCGGTTTTGCACCGGATTTTAAGAATACGGGAGAAGCGTTTTCTTATCTCAAAAGCGGTGGAAAAGGCAGGTTACCGTGTCGGGAGGATATCGTTTATGCGATGGATGCGGCGGCGAGTGAACTGTATGACGAGGCGCGCGGCGTCTATGTATTTCCGGGAGAGTCAAAGGAAAATGGGGAAGAACAGGAGATCGCAAGAAGTTCTGAAGAGATGATCGCCATGTATGAGGAACTCGTGCAGCAGTTCCCGATCGTTTCTATCGAGGACGGATTGTTCGAAGATGACTGGGAAGGATGGCAGAAACTGACAAAGAGACTTGGTGATAAAGTACAGCTTGTCGGAGATGATCTGTTTGTGACCAATCCCAAACGTATCCAGTGCGGAATTAAACTTGGTGCTGCAAATGCAGTCCTTGTCAAAGTAAACCAGATCGGAACCGTGACGGAGTCGTTAAATGCGATTGAGATGGCGAAGTCAGCCGGATATCATACGGTCATTTCCCATCGCTCCGGGGAGACGGAGGATGCATTTATCGCAGACCTTGCAGTGGCGGTCAATGCCGGACAGATCAAGACGGAGCACCGTGCCGCGCAGAGCGCACCAGCAAGTATAACCAGCTTTTTACGCATTGAGGAGGAACTGGCAGAGGATGCGGTGTTTGTGCCGGAAGAAATCACTGAAAAGCAGAAAGCTGAAAATGGGTTGAAAGGAAACATCTATGTTACAATGATTAAAGTTGTGAGTTTGTAACCTAGAGGAACGATCGTGGCAGTTGTAAAAAACAATTTTGACTGTAGTTTTTTATTATAATCAGTATTGCATTGACAGTTATCATTTTAATGCAGGAAAGTAAATCCGCAGGACTTGGAGCAATCGCAGGCAGCAGACACATATTGGGGCAAGAACAAAGGACGTTCCATGGAAGGTATGTTAGTAAAACTGACCAGAATTTTTGTTATCTTGTTTATCGTGATTGCAGCGGTATTAAATATGAGTATTTTTAAGATGAATGGATGGCTGTCGCAGATGCGGCAGTCTTTTTTTTGATCCATTCTATTATCAGGATCGCACTGCGTCGGAGAAAATTATGCCGCAGGGATCGTAGGCTATAGGAAAAATAACAGAAATGTTTGCGAAGCGGGCATTTATCAAAGAATTATGGAGAAAACAATTTTAGAAGAACGAAAAGACAATTTACCAGTTTATCTGCGATGAGTTTTATGTACCGATGAAAGCAAAGGAGATGGCAGTCGTTTGTATCAGTACCGAAATCCCAGCGCAGTGAACTGAAGGAAGTACTTGACGCGCTTGTGATGGATGGACAGGATCGAGGTGATTCCAAGGGAAAATATATCAAATCAGAAGGAAAATACTTAATCGGTACATTTACGGCGCATGCAAGAGGTTTTGGATTTGTCAGCATGAGGGGGAAGAGGAAGATATCTTCATCCCGGAATCACAGGTGCATGGTGCGTTTCATATGGATACGGTTCAGGTGGCGGTTACTTCTGAGAATAGTGGAAAACGCAGGGAAGGTACGATTACAAAAATTATATCCCGCGGTACCACACGAATCGTATGTACTTATGAAAAAAGTAAGACGTTTGATTTGCCGTGCCGGACAATCCTAAATTCGGTTCAGGGATATTTTTTATTCCGCAGGAGCGTTCGGAAAGGAGCTGTCAGCGGACATAAGGTCGTGGTCGAGATCACGGACTACGGCAAAGAGGGAAGAAAACCGGAAGGGAAAGTGGTTGAGATCATTGGTCATATCAATGATCCGGGGACAGACATCATGTCCATCGTAAAGGCTTACGACCTGCCGGTAGAATTTTCAGAAAAGATCATGCATCAGGTGGAAAATGTCTCGAACGAAGTCAGGACTGGCAGACGGTCACGATCGACGGGGAGGATGCGAAAGATCTTGACGATGCGATCACACTGACAAAAGAGGGTGATCTTTATAAGCTTGGCGTGCACATTGCGGATGTTTCAAACTATGTGCAGGAGAACAGCGCACTCGATGTGGAGGCATTCTCCCGCGGTACATCTGTTTACTTAGTCGACCGCGTGATACCGATGCTTCCGCACAAACTATCGAATGGGATCTGTTCACTGAATGCAGGAGAGAACCGTCTCGCGTTAAGCTGTATGATGACGATCGATGAAAAGGGAAATGTGATCGACCACACGATCGCAGAGTCCGTGATAAAAGTCGACAGCCGCATGAGCTATACCAGCGTAAAAAAAATCCTAGAAGAACATGACGAGGCAGAGATCGAAGAGTACGAAGAACTTGTGCCGATGTTTGAGCTGATGCAGGAGCTTGCCGCAATATTACGCAAAAAACGTATGAAGCGTGGCTCCATTGGTTTTGATTTTCCGGAAACGAAAATCGTGCTCGATGAGAAGGGAAAACCGGTCGAGATTAAGCCTTACGAGCGGAATGTTGCAACGAAGATCATCGAAGATTTCATGCTGATCGCCAATGAAACGGTAGCGCAGGATTATTTCTGGCAGGAACTGCCGTTTGTATACCGTACACATGACAACCCGGATACTGAAAAAATCAAGAAATTAGGAACCTTTATCAATAATTTCGGCTACACGATGAAGATCGGGCAGGACGAGATCCATCCGAAGGAATTGCAGAAATTATTGATGAAAAGATTGACGGTACACCGGAGGAGGCTCTGATCAGCAGACTGACACTCCGTTCCATGAAGCAGGCAAAGTACACGACCATGAGCACCGGTCATTTCGGACTTGCCACACCTTATTACTGCCATTTCACTTCACCGATCCGCCGTTACCCTGATCTGCAGATCCACAGTATTATCAAGGACAACCTGCGCGGACGGATGAACCAGAAGAAAATAGAACATTATGACAGTATTCTGCCGGAAGTTGCGAAACATTCGAGCGAGATGGAGCGGAGTGCAGATGAGGCGGAGCGTGAGACCGATAAACTCAAAAAAGTGGAATATATGTCAGAGCGTATTGGTCAGGTGTTTGAGGGCGTTATCTCCGGCATGCAGGAGTGGGGATTCTATGTAGAACTTCCGAATACGGTGGAGAGGACTCGTGCATGTGACAACACTTGACCGATGATTATTTCCATTATAATGAGAAGTACTTATGAGCTGGTCTGGCGAGGTGACGAACATCCGCTATAAACTCGGGACAGAAGGTTCAATGTCATGGTGACAGGAACTGACAAGATCATGCGAACGATCGATTTCAGACTGGTGCAGGGAAAATGTGGAAGAATATGTAACAAAATCATCTGTTTTGCGAAAGGACAGCATTTTTTCGGGGTATACTATACAGGCTTATTGGAAAAATTTTCTTCCTGGGTTATTTGAGAAAGGAGCGTGGTAGACGATGGCAAAAACAGAAAAAAAACTGATCGCAAACAAAAAAAAGCCTACCATGATTTTTTCCTGGAGGAATATTTTGAAGCAGGCATTGAGCTCCACGGCACAGAGGTAAAGTCTCTGCGCCTTGGAAAATGCAGCATCAAAGAAGCATTTGTCCGCATTGAAAAGGGCGAAGTGATCATATACGGAATGCACATCTCTCCCTATGAAAAAGGCAATATCTTCAACAAAGATCCACTGAGACCTAAGAAACTTCTGATGCATAAGTCAGAGATCCGCAAACTTGTCGGCAAGATTGCAGAGCAGGGCTATACGCTTGTCCCGGTGGAAGTTTATTTTAAGGGCAGCTTTGTGAAAGTACAGATCGCTCTTGCAAGAGGTAAGAAACTCTACGACAAGAGACAGGATATTGCGAAGAAAGATATGCGCCGCGAGGCGGAGCGTGATTTCAAAGGTAAAAAAAATCTCTACTAGATAATAGGATCCGCGGTTCACGGGCATCACGAACATGCTATTAGTATCAATTATAATTAGAAAATATGGGCTTGTAATGGTTTCGACAGGGATCATGAAGCTGGAGAAGCGAGTCGCACGGGATGCGTCAAATTCCACACTTAAATTTAAACGCTGAAGATAATTTAGCAGGTGTTTTCTTTGAAAATGGCATAGTGTATACCTCCTTTACATTTTGATGATGGCTGTTTGACAAAAAAAATATATATGACATATAAATATTAACGAGGCAGCCGGAAGGTGAGTGCACTTCACCCGACCCGGCGAATTTAATACTAAGTTATCAAGAGATAGCCGTTCTAAACTTTACCAGAGAGCAGGACGGCTATTTCTTATGTTTTCTGTGGGTATCTATGTAAGTCAGAATCGCCATCAACATGATGACAAAAGTAAATAAGTCATTCCATGAAACCATAATAATCATCCTTTCCGTAAGGCTCGGATCAGATGAGAGCACGTCCTCCAGCTGCATGGGTAAGCATATTATGTTGTCGAGAGGCCATTGCAAATATAGTATCGATAATAGTATAACTTGTGTTAATGTTGTCTGTTGAGATAAATATATAAATTTCTCTTTTATATTTAACTTGTAGTATTACGTTGATTTTAACATATTTGTAATAGCCAGGCATCAACCACCACTTTTTCATTTGGATCAATTTCTTCAAGTTTGTACTTCCAATGATATATAACAGGTTCTTCATTTACTTCATCAAAGTATTTATATATACGCTGCACAAGTTCATCCTTAGTTTTTACACGAATGCCCTTGAGCATCTGGCGAGTAAGTTTACTGAAGAAGCCCTCAACAAGATTCAACCATGAACCGTGCTTTGGAGTAAATACAAATTCAAATCTTCCTGGTACGGTTGCGAGGTATTTTCTGGTTTCCTCAGAAGAATGAACTTTAAGGTTATCCAACACCAGACGAATCTTATCTGATTTTGGATACTTGTTATCAAGTTTTTTAAGAAATTCGATATAGTCCTTACTGTTATGGGACTCTTTAACGAGTGGAATCGCCTCACCTGTTTGCAAATCTATTCCGGCAAGCAGTGAAATGGTTCCAAGACGCCTGTACTCATAATCTCGGCTTATGGTCTTATGATTATTATCCGGCTGGATATCTTCTGATGTGGTGGCAATTGCCTGGATTCCAGGTTTCTCATCATAAGAGAGTACATGCACCACCTGATCATCTTCACAAAATGGAAGAAGTTGTCCTTTTTTATCGAACTGTAATGATAGCTGTTTATATACCAGAAGGACATTGTGCATCTTTTGGTCAAAATCCGGATCACGATTTTCACAGTAATAAGTTATTTTGTTAGGCTTAATATCTGCCTCTTCAAGTATTGTGCGAACCTTTGACTGACTTATAGTTGATAACCTTGTATAACCTGCATTTTCTGCAAACTTATTGATATGTTTTGTAAGAAGAGCACGTGTCCATACTTCTGCTGAATAGCCAAGATTAACCGGCTTCTGACATGCGATATTTATAATCCACGTCTTTTCGTCATCGGTTATTTCAGCATTACGACCACGACCGGGAGCATCAAACAAGGCGTTTTCGACACCGCCCTCTTTGAATTTATTCAAGCACAACATTACACTGCATCTATTGATGCCTACTTTATCAGCAATATCATTAATAGAAACACCATCAGCACGTAACAACAGTATTCTTGCTCTACACACGGTTTGTGCCTGTATTGTTCTAGCACGAGTTTGTAATTCAAGATACGAACGCTGCTCCTCTGTTAGTGTTATTGTGTTTACTTTTCTGCCCATGAATATGACCTCCCTATACAATTATATGAAGATTATATCATGGAATACT